>Ga0209784_100342_pt1 | contig 22887 bp, 18 predicted proteins | sample AraplaCvi_mLB_r2_2_FD_184284 | JGI IMG/M metagenome (GOLD analysis project Ga0209784, IMG submission 184284) | Arabidopsis root microbial communities from North Carolina, USA - plate scrape CL_Cvi_mLB_r2 (SPAdes) (version 2) | ecosystem: Host-associated > Plants > Roots > Endosphere | place: USA...
ATTAGGCACGCCGCCAGCGTTCGTCCTGAGCCAGGATCAAACTCTCCATAAAAAGAAATTTGATTAGCTCAAATTGTTTTGCTGGCATCATGTTTGATGTCCAAAATTTTGTTTCGTTCACTAACTCGAGGTTAGCTAGTAAAAACTTTATTGATTACGTTTTGCTTGTTCAGTTTTCAAGGTTCATTTCGTTGTCATTTGTTTCAACAACTTTTATAATATAACATTTCTTGTTTTTGTTGTCAACTCTTTTTAGAAGTTTTTAATGCTTCTTTCAAAAGCAACAACTCTTATATAATATCACTCTACGTTTTCAATGTCAACATCTTTATTCAGTGTTTTTTGAATCCGTTTCGTTTTCTTACGTCGTCTTAACGACAAGTAATAATTTATCACGATTCCTATGTAACCGCAAGTGTTTTTTACAATATAATTATCTTTTTTTATAAATATAGAATTAGTAAGCTATTTTATGATTTTTCGAGCACTAAATAATTCTTATAATCTTCTAGCTACCTCTTTATTTGTTTTACTATACATCTCTTTCTCATAAATCTCAATAAAATCAATTATGCCTCGGCATATGAAATCCTCCAGAAGCTTTAACTTACATTAAGAAGAGTATCTATATTAGTAAGGATCCTTTCTTAAGCTTCCCTTGGTAAAGCATTAAAGATATCAAATACACATCGGAACGCGCCATTGCCCTAGCGAATACTTAACCATGAAAAAAGGAGTCAAGGTGGTTCTCCTGCACCTCTTGACTCCTAGCTATTCATGTTGGTTAATTATAACTTTATTGTTCTACCACAAAAATCAATTGTAGCTGACGCTTCATTTACTAATAAAATAAAACAATTGCTAAAAGAAGTTAAATTTAAATCTAAAAATCAATTATTTTGTTTATCAGCTACATCTAGACACCAATTGAAATTATCCCATGCAGAATACCAGCCACTGAAAATTTCAGAGGAATCATCCCAACGGACATCAAATTTCTTCTGACCGTTTACATCGACTAAATATAAAGTAAGCGTTGGATCTGCCTTAGAAACCGCCAATTTCATACCGTGCTCAAGCTCTTCCTCAGTGAACAGAACATCTGAAACTGAGCGTACTTGTGCCTGTTCAAATACTTGTTTGTTAAAGATTTTATAATTCATTATAAGCCTCCAATAAAACTTTTGATAATGTCTATTTCTATTTAATCCGCAAATTATAGAACTCTAAAAGTATACCTTAAATTCATTCATCATTTAAATACTCTACTTAATTCTTTTAAACTTTTAAATATTGACTATTTCATTGCAGAAGATGCAAAACAGGAGTCTTAGTGCTTGTTCTGCACCTCGACTCCTGCTTATTCAAGATAACCTTTTAAAACTATTACTTAGTAGTATGACGCATTGTTGGGAATAATAATACGTCGCGAATTGATGGCGAATTTGTAAGAAGCATGATTAAACGGTCGATACCAATTCCTAATCCACCTGTTGGAGGCATACCGTATTCTAATGCTTCAATGAAATCATTATCCATTTCGTGTGCTTCATCATTACCAGCTGCTTTTTCAGCTAGCTGAGCTTCAAAGCGCTCACGTTGGTCAATTGGATCATTTAGTTCTGTAAAGGCATTTGCATGCTCACGACGAACGATAAATAGTTCGAAACGGTCTGTGAAACGCTCGTCCTCTGGGTTTTTCTTTGCTAGAGGTGAGATTTCTACTGGATGACCATAAACAAATGTAGGCTGAACAAGAGTCTCTTCAATTTTTTGCTCGAAGAACTCGTTAATAATATGCCCTACCTCATGTGTTTCTTTAACTTCTACCCCATGTTCTTTAGCAAGCGCTTGAGCTTGTTCCTTAGTCATTGGTTGCCAGAAGTCTACACCTGTAGCTTCTTTTACTGCATCTACCATATGAACTCGTTTCCAGCCTACCGCAAGATTAATTTCATCTTCACCGTATTGAACTGTAGTAGTACCTAAAACCTCTTGAGCTACATGAGCAATAAGGTTTTCAGTTAGAGACATAATATCTTTGTAATCCGCATAAGCTTCATACAGCTCTATCATTGTGAATTCAGGATTATGGCGTGTTGAAATCCCTTCATTTCGGAAAACACGACCAATTTCGTATACTTTCTCTAGTCCACCAACAATTAAACGTTTCAAATGTAGTTCGATTGCAATACGCATATATAATTCCATATCAAGTGCATTATGGTGTGTAATAAACGGACGAGCCGCTGCACCACCAGCAATTGTATGAAGCATTGGTGTTTCTACTTCTAAGTATCCTGCATTATCTAAATAATTGCGAATAGCACGGATAATTTTAGAACGTGTAATGAATGTAGTTTTACTATCTTCATTCGTCATTAAATCTAAATAACGTTGACGATAACGTTGCTCAACATCTTGTAAGCCATGGAATTTTTCTGGCATAGGGCGTAAAGCTTTTGATAGGAATGTGAATTCTTCAGCTTTGACTGAAAGCTCTCCTACTTGTGTTCGGAATACATTACCACGAATACCTACGATATCACCTAGGTCAGCTTGTTTAAATAATTCATATGCTTCTTCGCCAACATGATCCTGACGAACGTAAATTTGAATTTGGCCACCTAAATCTTGCATATGCGCAAAGCCAGCTTTTCCTTTACCGCGTTTCGTCATAATACGACCCGCAATAATTACCTCTTGTAGGTTTTCTTCTAGCTGCTCTTTTGTTTGATCTGCAAATTGTTCACGCACTTCTGTTGATAAATGCGTACGTTCAAAACGACTACCAAATGGATCTTGACCATTGTCTCGAATAGCCGTCATTTTTTGGCGTCTCACCAAAAGCTGATCATTTAATTCTTCTATGTTTGACACTTGTTTCACTCCTTATTAAATTGTCCGCGTTGCGTTTACGTCCATAATATTTCTATTGTACACAATTTTATTGTTGTAATCATCTGTTTCGTTTTAATTTCCATAAGAGAAAAAATGATTAATAATTCTAAAAATTGATGTTAGCAGAAAAATAGACGTCTCAAAACGAACAGAGAGACGTCTATTTAATGTATTAAAGAATTAATTCTTTTGCTTCTGGTACTATTAATTTAGATTCAAGCTCTTCATAGTCTTGTACGATTCCATTTAATAGCGCACGAAGCTCTACCGCAGTCTCTGTTTGGTTAATCGCTTTACGCGCTTTACCATTACCACGAATACCTTTTAAATACCATGAAGCATGCTTACGCATTTCACGTACCGCCACACCTTCTCCTTTTAATTGCATAAGGCGTTCAAAGTGTAGCAAGCACACATCAATTTTTTCGCGTACACTTGGCTCTTCCTTTAACTCGCCAGTTTCAAGGTATTGCACTGTACGATAAATCATCCATGGATTGCCTAGCGCAGCGCGTCCAATCATTACTGCATCCACCCCAGTAGTATCAAGCATACGTTTTGCATCTTGAGGGGTTTCTACATCGCCATTACCAAGCACAGGGATTTTTACATTTTCCTTCACTTGACGAATGAAATCCCAATTTGCTTTTCCTTCGTACATTTGTACACGTGTACGTCCATGAACAGCTACCGCTGAAGCACCGGCACGTTCGGCAGCTTGTGCGTTCTCTACAGCAAAGATATGCTCGTCATCCCAACCAATACGCATTTTCACGCTGACAGGTTTTTTTACTGCATCTACAACAGCCGCTACCATTTCATATAATTTATTCGGATCTAAAAGTAAACGGGCGCCCGCTTCACATTTAATAATTTTATTAACTGGGCAACCCATATTAATATCGATAATATCGGCAGTTGTGTTTTCATCTACATACTTAGCCGCTTCCACTAACGTTGTTTTATCACCACCAAAAATTTGCAATGAAAGTGGATTTTCACGCTCATCGATATAAAGCATGCCTAGTGTTTTTTCGTTCTTCTGGACAATCCCTTTATCACTAATCATTTCTGCATATACTAGCCCTGCTCCGAACTCCTTAACCGTTAAACGGAAAGCAGAGTTACAGATTCCTGCCATTGGCGCTAATACAACACGGTTGTCCATGACTATATCGCCAATTTGAAACGGCTTCTCAGTTGTCTGACTCAACGCTGTTTTCCTCCTTCTATAGGTTTCCACCTATTCCATATATATCAATTGTTAATGCTACTCAAATCAATTATGCCTCAGCATGATGGTATCCGAATTTGGCTTTTGCCTGTAGATGTTAGTCAGCCGATACACCCATTATCTTTGACCATTGGATAGGAACTTAATGAACGGACTGCAAAATTTTCACCTCTGCTGATGCTCGCCATAAAGTTACGCCTTCCTCTTCACAATTCATCCGTTGCATTATATCATGTGCCCTTTGCAGTTGTTGTCCAACTGGTGTAGGCGTAATTTCTATTAATGGTACTAATACGAAAGCTCGCTCATACATCCTTGGATGCGGAACAATTAAGCTCTCTGTTTCAACATTTTCGTGATTGTAGAGTAGAATGTCAAGGTCTATGATGCGAGGGCCCCATCGAAATTCACGAACACGCCCAAGTTCACTTTCAACCCATTGGCAAATTTTCAGCATTTCGGAAGATGAGTAACTCGTTTTAATATGAACAGCAATATTTAAAAAATCTGCCTGATCCGTGTAGCCTACAGCAGCTGTTTCATAAACAGATGAAATGTGTACAACTTCAATTTCCTCTTTGCCCTTTAAAAGGGTAACAGCATGTTGTAAGTTTTCAAATCGATCTCCCATATTTGTACCGATTGATAAATACACATCATTCATTAGTAATCACCTCGCGTTATTTCTACCGATACTTCTTTATAATAGCCATGGATTGGTGGATCTGGTTTAATAAGCTCCACGCGAACCCCCTTTACCTTTTCTGAGTATGTTTCTAAAATACTGTTTGCTATTTTCGAGACAAGCGCTTCAATAAGCTTGAACGGCTCTCCTTCTACAATATCACGGCATAACGCATAAACCTCAGCATAGTTCACCGTATGATTTAAATCATCCGTCTCCCCAGCCTTTGTCATATCTATAGCAAGTGAAACATTGACACGGAAGCGTTGGCCAAGTGTTGTTTCCGCCGCTAAAACGCCATGATAGCCGTAAAACTGCATATCCTTTAAATGAATATAGTCCATCACGCTTCCTCCTTATAAATACGCTTACCTACTAAAATATCAGCCATATGTGTAGAGCGTGCCATTTCCTTTACATCATGCACACGAATCATATGGCAACCTTTTTCAATACCGTAAACGATTGTTGCTCCTGTACCTTCTATACGTTCCTCAACAGGCAGCTTTAAGACATTACCAATCATTGACTTACGTGAAGTCGCTAGCAAAACAGGATAACCCATTGCTACTAAATCCTCTAAATGCTGCATCATTTCAATATTTTGAGCAGTAGTTTTCGCAAAGCCTATGCCCGGATCTAAAATAATATGATTATCTGGTATACCTGCATTCCGAGCAACAGCAATACTCTTCTCTAAGTCAGCCTTTGCCGTCATCCAGAAATCAGTACCATAATTAGTGTTTTCTCGATTATGCATTAAAATAATCGGTACATTTAAATCCGCAGCAACCTGTGCGATCTCGGGTTCAGCTTGCGCTCCCCAAATATCATTAATAATATGGGCACCCGCTTCAATGGCTGCACGGGCTACGTTCGCTTTATACGTATCAACTGATATAACCGCTGGCACTTCCGCTACTAAAGCTTGAATAACTGGTACAATTCGTGCAATCTCATCTTCATCGGAAATACGTTCATAACCCGGGCGTGTTGATTCTCCGCCAACATCAATAATTTTAGCGCCATCCGCTACCATTTTTTTCGCTTGAGCAACGGCAGCTTCAACGTTATTGTACTTTCCTCCATCCGAAAATGAATCTGGTGTGACATTTAAAATACCCATCACAAAAGTTTCTGCTGTATAGTCTAACGTGATCCCGTTAATCGTTAATGGTGTTGTATATTTTTCAAGCATGTTAACTCTCCTCTTATTCTTGTTCCACTTCATTGACAAATACTTCATGTAAACGCGAATAAACTGGCCCTTTATTGCCTAATAACTGCGTGCTCTCTAATTTAAAAATTGGAACAAGCTCTTGTATAGAGTTAGTAATAAAGCACTCTGAACTTTGCTCTACGTCCTCTTTAGTAAAGAAGCCTTCTTTTACCTCAATCCCTAAAGATTGTGCTCGCTCAATTACCCACGCTCGGATAATTCCAGGTAAAATGCCAGTGTCTAAAGAAGGCGTATATAGTATATCATCTTTCACCCAAAAGATATTTGATGTTACACCTTCAGCAACATAACCATTTCCCGTTAAAAAGAAGCCCTCTTGTTGCGCCAAAGATGGCATCTCAAAACGTCCAAGAACGTTATTGCCATAATGGTGCGATTTCACTCGAAGCCCTTTTTCAGGAGTATTACGCGGTGTCACAAGCCACTGTGCGTTTTTTTCCATACCTCGAGGTGTATCATGTAATTCTTTGCGAAAAACAATAACATTCGGTTGTCTATAGTCAGTAGGCTGCAATCCGATACTATGTTCTCCAGCCGAGACATTTATACGGAAATACCCATCTTGTCCAATAGCCTGTTCATTTAATTGCTGAACAACCTTTAATAATTCCTCTTCCGTATACGGCATATGAATACGATATTGAGAGAGCGCGGTTTGCAACCTTGCCATATGTGCTTCCCAGTAAAACACTTTGCCCTTATACGTTCGAAACGTTTCAAAAAAGCCTAACCCGTATAAAAATCCATGATCAAATGGTGAAATACGCAAATCCTGCGCCACTATATAGTCTCCATTCATCCAGCACAGCATTTACTTCGCTCCCCCAACATACAAATCTATAAACTGGCGCAGAAGCTCTTTACCTCGCTCCGTCATAATCGATTCAGGATGATATTGCACTCCCTCAATGGGATAGTCCTTATGGCGAATGCCCATAATTTCGCCTTCCTCTGTCCATGCCGTCACTTCAAAACATGCCGGTAACGTTTCCCTTTCTACAATTAAGGAGTGGTAACGAGTAGCTGCAAATGGATTTGGCATCCCCTTATGCAAACCTATTTCAGCATGTAGCACAGGTGACGTTTTACCATGCATCAAACGTTCAGCTCGGATAACATTCCCTCCGAATACTTGAGCAATGGCTTGATGGCCAAGGCAAACGCCTAAAATCGGAATATTTCCCGCGAAATACTTAATAATGTTCAGGCTTTCACCCGCTTCATTCGGGCTACATGGCCCCGGAGAAATAACAATCATATCTGGTGCAAGCTGCTCAATATCTTTCACCGTTAATACATCGTTTCTTTTGACCACTAATTCATGTCCAAATTCCCCAAAATATTGTACAAGGTTATACGTAAAAGAATCGTAGTTATCAATCATTAAAATCATTTTGCTCGCTCCTCTGCCATTGCCTTAGCCTGCCACATCGCCTTCGCTTTATTTAAGGATTCTTGATATTCTCTCTCCGGAACAGAATCAATAACAATGCCTGCTCCTGCCTGAATATGTGCTACTCCATCTTTAATAAATGCTGTACGAATAACGATATTAAATTCCATATCACCTGTAAAACCTAGCCAGCCAATTGAACCCGTATATAACCCTCGTCTTACAGGTTCTAATTCTTCAATAATCTCCATCGTACGAATTTTAGGTGCACCTGTTATTGTCCCTCCTGGGAACATGGCACGGATAACGTCTGCATTGGTTTTTCCCTCAGCTATTTCTCCTCGTACATTGGAAACAATATGCATCACGTGTGAATAACGTTCAATCACCATGAACTCATCTACTTCAACAGTCCCATATGTAGATACTCTCCCTAAATCATTACGCTCTAAATCAACAAGCATTACATGTTCAGCACGTTCCTTATCGTTATCTATCAATTCCTGCGCTAACGCTAAATCCTCAGCCTCGGATTTTCCTCTTGGACGTGTTCCAGCGATTGGTCGAGTAGACAACTCATTACCGTGACGCTTCACCAAAAGCTCAGGTGAACCTGAAACAACTGCAAAATTCGGCGCTTCTATATAAGCCATATAAGGTGAAGGATTAAATGCACGTAATGCTTCATATACATCCATTGCAGTTGCGTTTAATTTCTTGGATTGACGTACCGACAAATTCACTTGAAATACATCGCCTTGCGCTATGTATGTTTGAATTTTACTTACTGCTTCCTCAAAGGCAGTCCCCGCAAATGATACTAACAATTCACTTTCGTCATTTACTATTTCAACAGCGCTTGTTTTTTCAAACTTTCGTGTAAGCAATCCTTCTTGTGCTGCCCCTTGCCACGCATTAGCCCATTCTTCCAAATCTACATGGCAATCAGCTAGCTTCATAAGCGTTACTTTATTTGTTTTCACATCGTGTACTGCCCAGCAATCAAAAATATAAAAATAAATATCTGGTATCTGTAAATCATCTACAGCAGTATGAGGTAACACTTCAATTTTACGAGCGTAATCGTATGCTACAAACCCAATAGCCCCACCTTGAAAAACAGGAAGCTCAGAATTATATGCAATGTGATAGTTCTCTACTAATTTCTCTAACAAAGCAAGAGGTTCACCGTTTAAATTTTCAGTCTCACCATTTCTCCAATTTACAAGTAAACCGTTCTCGATCGATTGTGCTGTAGCTAGTGGATTCCAAGCAGCTATTGTAAAATTTCCTCCACGTCCACTTTCTAAAAATACATGTGCTTGTTCTGCTTCTGTTTGCTTCTTATAACTATAAAAAAACGAGTCTGCATCCATCGATATTGTTTTCGTCAGTATTGTCTTCAAATCGCTATTCCCCTTTAAGCCATATGATGTGATTCCATCTTAACTTGAATATTGCTTGGAAGCGAATATTTTTCAGGTAGCCACTTAAAATTTAATTACCGAATGTTTCTACATCCGATCGGTGAAAACCAAATATGCTAAAGCGCCTATTTACATCCGAAAAAAAGTTGGAGAACCGAAGAAACAAGACGCACTCCACCTCTTTTGCGAACAAAACATCTTCCACAATTTGAAAATAGAATTAGATTTTTTAACAAATAAAAAAGACTCCTCGTTTAAGGAGCCTTAACGTTCAAATAATTGGATTAGTCTTCAAATTGATATAAAGGTGTTGATAAATAACGTTCCCCATTAGAAGGTACGATCGCAAGAACATTTGAGCCCTTACCTAAACGTTTTGCTGCTTCAATCGCAACATGAATAGCTGCACCTGATGAAATACCGCATAAGATACCTTCTTCACGTGCTACTTTACGTGCTACCTCGAAAGCAATTTCATTTTCAACTGGGAATACAGTAGAATACACATCTGTATCTAACACTTCAGGTACGAAGCCAGCACCGATACCTTGAATTTTATGAGGCCCTGGTTGGCCACCAGAAAGTACTGGTGAATCTTTTGGTTCAACAGCAATAATTTCAATCTCTGGATACTGCTCTTTTAGCACAGCACCCGCACCCGTAATTGTACCACCTGTACCAACACCAGCAACAAATGCATCTAATTTTAAACCTTCAAATGCTTCTACAATTTCAGGACCTGTTGTTAAACGGTGAACAACTGCATTAGCTGGGTTCGTGAATTGTTGTGGTAAGAAGTAGCCATGCTCAGCAGCTAATTCCTCCGCCTTAGAAATCGCACCTTTCATACCCGCTGGCCCAGGTGTTAATACAAGCTCTGCACCATATGCACGTAATAAGTTACGACGCTCTAAGCTCATTGTTTCCGGCATTACTAAAATTGCTTTATAGCCCTTAGCCGCAGCAATCATCGCTAGACCAATACCCGTGTTACCAGAAGTAGGTTCAATAATTGTACCACCAGGCTTTAATGTACCGTCTTTTTCTGCCGCTTCAATCATCGCTAAAGCTAAACGGTCTTTCACTGAGCTACCTGGGTTAAAATATTCTAATTTTACATAAACAGTACCTTCGTTTTCACCTGTTGCATGATTTAATTTAACAATTGGCGTTTTACCTACTAATTCAGCTACCGAGTTTGCTAATCTACTCATTTATCAATCCACTCCTAATCCCTACTAATTTTATAGGTTTTACTTATTTTTGATTTTATCAATTTTTCCATTCGATTGTCAATAAATATAACTTATATTTTCAGAATATTTATTGCTTCACCTACGTCAAAGGTTATTGGCTAATATTGACGCATGAAGGGAAACAAAAATCTGCTCAATATCCCGGAGTGGCCATTACTCTGTTGACGCTAAACGTCTGCAGGGTTTCCCTGGCTCACTTTTCCCGCAGATATCTTGCAGATTCTTGAACTTCTTTCAGCACATAATTTATGGAGCGAAAGCGAAGCAACAAATACAGAAGTCTCCCACCTCTATAGATGGTGAGCTGAAAGAAGTTAAAGCCTCCGGCGGTCACGGTATCGGTAGCCGATTCCAGACGTAATTATGCCGAGGCATAGTTGATACTCATTCAGAGCAATCTGTTATTTACCTTTTTTCGCTTCTCCGTAATACCAAGTCGCATTGAATTCAGACCAGAATGATTCCGGTGTAACATGTTGTGGCAATTGTTCTAACGCAAGCTCACGTTCAATATGTTCTTTCACATCGTCATATGTAAAGGATTGTCCTTCTGTTATCTCTTGAACTTGTACAATTCCGTAATGACCGTTAGCAAGCTTAAATGCTTTACTAACCTCATCTGCTTTTAAAGCCTTCACTGCTTTTAAAATGGCAGGATCAACGTTTTCCTGTTTTTCTGTGAGGAAACCAATATCTCCGCCTAAGCTAGCTGAAGCACTGTCTACTGAAACCTCACGTGCTAGCACCGAAAAATCAGCGGGAGCTTTTATTTCACTTAATGCTTCCTCAGCTGCTTTTTTTGAATTCACTTCTATAAAATTCGTACGATAACTTGTTTTCGTGTTGTACAGTGCCTGATTTTCCTCATAATATTCTTCAATACTACCTTCTTTTATAACCACATCTTTTGTCAGTACTTTATCCAATATAAGCTGTGAGCGAATTTTTTGTCGCAGTTGCTCTGATGAAAGGTTTTGCATTGCAGTATCAAATTTATCTTGGGCAGAACGCATTAAGGCTAACTCTAAATCAATCTCCTTATCCGTTACTTTTATGTTAAACTTTTCGGCTGCTTTTTCCATCACTGATTCATTCACTAAATTTTGTAGCGTCTCTTTACCATAGCGTTCTTCCATGGCAACCATCCACTTTTGACGTGTAATAATATCCCCATCAACGGCAGCGACTTGCTCGTCGCTACCAATTTCCTGGTCTTTATTAGGAATGAGCCAAGTTATAAACCACAAAATATTTCCTAATAATAAAATTGCCATAACTGTTAATGCAGGTTTTGTCTTCAGACGACGTTGCAATAAGGGCGTTTGGTTGGGTGCTTCAGCGGATAAAGGTCGTCGATTACGCGTTGAGCTCATCGATGAATCCTTCTAACTCTTCTTTTGAGAAGTGGTATGTTTCTAAACAGAAGTGACATTGTGCTTCTGCTTCGCCATCCTCTTTAATCATTTCTCGAATCTCGTGTGTCCCTAACCCTAAAATCGCTGCACCAAATCGCTCTTTTGAACATTGACATTTAAATTCTACCGGCATGGAATCTAAAATTTGCAGATGACCGTTTCCTAATACAGCTTCTAAAATTTGCTCCGGTGTAAAACCTTTTTCAATCATTTTTGAAACAGGCTCTATAGTAGCAAGATGCTGCTCAATTTCGTCAATTGTTTCTTCTTCACAGCCTGGCATTAATTGAAGGATAAACCCACCAGCCGCTAGAATTGTGTTATCAGGATTTACTAAAACCCCTAATCCAACTGATGAAGGCACTTGCTCTGATGTAGCGAAATAGTAAGTAAAGTCCTCAGCAATTTCACCCGATACAATTGGCGTTTGTCCAGAGAACATGTCTCTCAAACCAAGATCTTTTACAACTGTTAATGAGCCCTCTGTCCCAACACCTGCTCGAACATCAAGCTTGCCGTGCTCGTTTAAATCGAAATGAACGTGGGGGTTTGTTACAAAACCGCGTACTTCACCGTGCGCGTTACTGTCAATTACCATCGGACCGATTGGACCGTTCCCCTCAATTTTTACCGTGATTTTTTCTTCACCTTTTAACATAGCACCCATCATCACCGCAGCAGTCATAGAACGACCAAGGGCTGCCGACACAACAGGCCATGTATTATGACGACGTTGCGCTTCTCCTATAGTTGTTGTCGTACAAGCTGCAAAAACACGAACCTGTCCGTTGAACCCTAAACCTCGTACTAAATAGTCTTTCATAAATGAAATGTCCCTCATTTCTTATTGATTGCGTTTATATAGCTTATATAAGCCTTTTAATGTTAAAAACGGATCGACTACATCAATAGCTTGCGTCTCACCAGCAATTAAATTTGCTAATCCTCCAGTAGCAATTACTAAAGGCTCTTCCTTACTTTGTGCTTTCATGCGATTAACAATTCCCTCAACTTGCCCAACAAAGCCATAAAATATCCCGGCCTGCATCGCAGATACGGTTGTCTTTCCAACAATATGTGTAGAGCGCAATATTTCAATACGTGGCAATCTAGCTGCCTGTGTATAAAGCGCCTCCGTTGAAATCGAAATACCTGGAGCGATAGCACCGCCCATATAATCGCCCTTTTCGTTTAAGTAACAATATGTTGTAGCAGTTCCAAAATCAACAATAATCAGTGGTGCTTTATAAACATCAAGAGCTGCAATAGCGTTCACTATGCGGTCTGAGCCAACTTCACGCGGGTTTTCATATTTAATATTCAGTCCTGTTTTCACACCTGGTCCTACAACGAGCGGTTTTTTACGAAAATACTTTTGACACATCGTTTCTAACGAAAACATTATTGGTGGTACAACAGAGGATATAATAATGCCTGTAACCTGTTCAAATGAAATGCCTGCATGATGAAAGAAAGATAATACTTGCATTGCGTATTCATCTTCTGTTTTATGAAGGTCAGTCACCATACGCCAATGGAAGGCCAATTGATCGTTGTCATCATAGACACCTAATACGATATTCGAATTTCCTGCATCTAAAACTAAAATCATGGTTGATGCCTCCTATTTATTGCCCTTCATCGTAATTGTACCTGTCACTATACGATTGATACAACTAAAACAATGCATACTCATGCATAAAAAATTAAGATCAATTATCCTTGACATTATTGCGTCCGGAATGGAATTTGCGCTACACAAAAAAGTTAAAACACTTTAGAAAATGATACCACACTTTTATTTCTATGAAATAACATTCATCTCACTCCAAAAAGGAGCCACCATCATATTAGGTAGCTCTTTCAAATTAAATCTCATATTAAAACGTAAAGTTGATTTCCGTTCCAGGCTACTCGCTTTCCTGTGGGCGAGCGTCGAGCCGCTTCCTCCGCTTGCGCTCCGTGCAGGGTCTCGCCTGTCTCGCTTTCCCACGGGAGTCGAGTAGCCTTCCACTCCAATCAGCGATAGTGTAAATTTTTATAAATCTTATTCATTTCAAAAGTGTATAATATTGCGACTTATAACAGAGAAGAAATTGTTCAACTGTTATTGCTAACGCTTCGATTTACGCACAGATAAACAATATTGCTGAAGTTTCGTTTTATAACTATAAATTAGGCCATGCCAGAAAATACATCTTTGTGAATTAGTTGATTGAAGTGGAGAATGGGCGACTCCTTGGGGGTCAGATCACATCGCGAGTGAAGCGGCTCATCGGACGCCACCCGCTCTGCGCGAAAGCGAAGCGTCAGCTACAAAGCGCCCAGCCGGAACGGAAATCAACCCCTCGTTTTGCCGAAGAACCGTACTAAAGGAGCCACCCTCAAATTAGATAGCTCCTTTCAAATTATTTAAAATTAAATTTTTCTGGGTCTGGTCCGCAACGTAAGCCATCATTTAGTGCATCTAACTGAGCCATTTCTTCCTCTGTTAACGCAAAGTCAAAGACCGTTAGATTTTCAGTCATTCGTGCAGGAGTCATTGTTTTTGGAATTGTGACTACACCATGCTGCACATCATAGCGTAAAACGATTTGTGCAGGTGTTTTGCCATATTTAAAAGCTAGCTGCTGAATCAATGATTCATCCAATAAAGAACCATTCATTAGCGGCGACCACGCTTCTACTTGTATTCCTTTTTCCTTACAATATGCACGAACTTCCTCTTGAGTTAAGTGAGGATGGAATTCAATTTGATTAATTACAGGAACAACTGATGTTTCCTTTAATAAATTTTCTAAATGTTGAACATGGAAGTTACTAACGCCAATTGAGCGTACACGTCCATCCTGATAGATTTTTTCAAGCGCTTTATAAACATTAATATAATCTGTATCTATTCCCGGCCAATGAACTAAATATAAATCTAAATAATCTAGTCCTAATTTCTCTAAACTACTATCATAAGCTGCAAGTGTTTCTTCATAGGAGAGTCCATCATTCCAAACCTTTGATGTTACGAATAGTTCTTCACGTGTTACTAAGCCCTCATCAATCGCTGCGCGAATTCCTCGCCCAACACTTTCTTCATTGCGATATACTTGAGCTGTATCAATGCTACGGTAACCTTTTACAATAGCTGTTTTTACTGCCTCCGCCAAGTCATCCCCTTCAGGTACTCGAAAAACGCCATAGCCGATTAACGGCATCTCTAAACCATTATTCAATGTTACGTTTCCCATGTTTCAACACTCCTATCTATTTTGTCCTTAAAACATTAAAGAATCTATATTTTGCAGTTGCGTAATATAGATTCCATCGTAATACCTATTACCGAAAAAAGGCAAAGAAAAAGACTGCTTACTAAAATCGTAAACAGTCTTTCTCATATTAATCACGCTTTTCGTCGATACCTTTTGGTGTATCATTCGATTCTCTACCTTCTTTAGGTAAATCAGCTGTTGTTGGATCTGGCTCATTGCTAAGCAATTCTTTTTTAATTGCCTGTTCACCAACAACATCTAATATTGGTTGAACTTCAGCTTTAGGCGCTTTTTCCACAACCGTTTCTACCTCAGGTTCAGGTAAGACACCGTGATCTCGTAAATGCTCGATTTCTTGCGCATTCAATGTTTCTTTTTGCATTAATGTGTTAGCAATTAAATCGAGTAAATGACGTTTTTCAGTTAGGATTCGTTTAGTACGCTCATATTGTGAATCGATAATTTTTTGCATTTCCTTATCAATTTCATAAGCGATTGAATCAGAGTAGTTTTGATCTGAATTAAAGTCACGACCAAGGAATACATTCCCGCCCTGACTTGAACCAAACTGCATTGCTCCAAGAGTTTCACTCATACCATATTCAGTGACCATAGCACGCGCAATGCTTGTTACCTTTTGGAAGTCATTATGTGCCCCAGTAGATACTTCGCCAAGTACGATTTCCTCTGCCACACGACCACCAAGTAGGCCTGCTATACGGTCTAATAGTTCTTGTTTTGTTGTGAAGAAGCGTTCTTCCTTCGGTAACATAATCGCGTAACCTCCAGCTTGGCCACGAGGGACGATTGTTACTTTGTGTACTGTATCCGCTTCATCTAGCTCTAAACCAACAACTACGTGGCCGGCTTCATGGAAGGATACAAGTTTCTTCTCTTTCGCTGAGTAAACACGGCTAGCTTTTGCTGGACCTGCAATTACTCGGTCAGATGCCTCATCGATATCTGCCATATTAATTGTACGTTTACTTTTACGAGCCGCCACAAGTGCAGCTTCATTTAACAAGTTCTCTAAGTCAGCGCCTGAGAAACCCGGTGTACGTTGTGCAACAGCTGCCAAATCCACTGTATCTGATAAAGGCTTGTTACGCGCATGTACTTTTAGAATTGCTTCACGACCTTTTACATCAGGATGTCCTACTGTAATTTGACGGTCAAATCGACCAGGACGTAATAACGCTTTATCTAAAATATCTGGGCGGTTTGTTGCAGCGATAATAATAATACCTTCGTTTGCTCCGAAACCATCCATTTCAACAAGCAATTGGTTCAATGTTTGTTCGCGCTCGTCATGGCCACCACCAAGACCTGCGCCACGTTGACGACCTACTGCATCAATCTCATCGATAAAGATGATACAAGGTGCATTTTTCTTTGCATTTTCGAATAAGTCACGCACACGTGATGCACCGACACCGACAAACATTTCTACGAAGTCAGAACCTGAAATCGAGAAGAATGGTACGCCTGCCTCACCTGCTACCGCTCGTGCAAGTAATGTTTTACCTGTACCAGGAGGACCTACAAGTAAGATACCCTTTGGAATTCGGGCACCAATTTCAGTAAATTTACGGTGATCCTTTAAGAAGTCAACAACCTCTACAAGCTCTGCTTTCTCTTCATCAGCACCCGCTACATCTGTAAAACGAACTTTTTTCTTCTGATCGTCATAAAGTTTAGCTTTACTTTTACCAAAGCTCATCACTTTATTACCACCACCTTGAGATTGACTCATTAGGAAGAAGAATAAGAAAATGATAATGATGAAAGGAATAATCCCTGTAAAGAACTGAATCCATCCACTTGTTTCTGGCGCTGTTAAATATTTAATATTACTATTCTTATCCTTAGCAGCCTCATCGATGCGGTTCAATAAAGATTGGTTATCACGAGGGATATTCGCTGTAAAGCTTTGACCCTTCTCATACCCCTTCATCGTACCCTCAACGATGTATACTGATTTATCAGGTTGAATTGTAGCACTTGTTATTTCTTTCTTATCTAGAGCATCTTGAAACTCAGAATAAGTTAACTCTTTCGTTGGCGCATTTCCCCCATTGAAAGTACCAAATATACCGATAATCACTAAGAAAATCAGTAAATAGAATATGGTATATCGAAATATTCGATTCATCTCCAGCCTCCTCATTACAAACAGAAAAATTATAAGTAAAATCTTAACATATCATGATTTCATCATACAACGAAAAGCCCTACATAAAAAAAGTTTCGTCCCATTTTTGTCGAAATCGAAAAATATTTATGCATTTAACAAGTATGTTCCAGCGTAGTTGTATCTAACAATGTACCTAAATTTTTGAATTACGATCAATTATGCCTCGTGCCACAGGACTTGATGGATATTTGGACACCCGCTGAAAAGTGACTTAAAACCGCATTCATCTCATCGCCTATAGAGGTGGGAGACTTCTGTACCTGTCGCTGCGCTTTCGGTACAGAAAACATTTGTAGCTAACACTTTGCTTTCTTTGCTGAATGTAGTTAAAAAATAAAAATCTATGACCTTCGCTAGAGGCTTTTACTTTTCATAGCTGGTGTTCTTTCGTTAATTTCTTACTTGTTAGAAAGAATAAACTGCCGGTTTTAAAATGCCGATATACGGTAAATTACGGTATTTTTCTGCGTAGTCTAAACCATACCCTACTACAAAGCCATCTGGTACTTCAAATCCAACATAATCAGCACCTAAGTCTACTTTACGACCTGATGGTTTATCTAACAATGTAACAATTTTAATGGATTTTGCTTTGCGGTATTTAAATAAGTCTACTAAATAGCTTAACGTTAAGCCGCTATCAATAATATCCTCGATGATTAATACATCACGTCCCTCAACGCTTGTATTTAAATCTTTTAGAATTTTAACTTCCCCTGATGAAACTGTAGCATTGCCATAGCTAGAAACATCCATAAAATCTAGCTCAATGAAAGAATCGAAACGTTTCATCAAGTCTGTCATAAAAGGCATTGCCCCTTTTAAAACACCAACAGCTAGCGGGAATGAATCTTTGTATTCCTCTGTCAATTGTGCCCCTAACTCAGCGATTCTTTCTTGTAATTGTTCTTCTGTAATCATAACTTTTTCGATGTCATTTTGTAACATAGCGATTCCTCCTCGTGTGTATAAAAAAATGTTCAACCATTAGCGGTGAAATTTTACAAAGACCTTAGTCTACGATGAGCACTGTATCATCGTTTGGTTGCGGAGAGGTTGAAAAAAACATTCCCATACGCACACCAATTACCGCTACGACCTCATCAGATTGAGAAATCAGTAACGGCCAGCTATTTCGCTCATTTAAAGGAATCTTTTCATCTATAAAAAGGCGAGATAAGCGTTTAGGCTGACCCATTCCTTTTAACAGTATTCTGTCCCCTTCCTTACGCGCCCTAACATAGAGTGGAAGTTTGAGTTTGCTAGCGTTAAAATAAAAAAGTTGTGCAGTATCCGTCAGCATTTCAGACGATAAATCAGGCAACTCGACTACGCATAAACGTTCACCATTCGTCAGTGTTGTCCACCCATTAGCAGTCGAAATAATCTTTTTCTCAGGAGAAGCGTGACCTTCTAATGGCTCTTTCTTCTGAATCGTTAATTTTCCGTAACGGCGAACTGCTATAAAATCTTCTGGCAAGTGAACTTCAGCATACCCTGCTGTCGTATCACAAAGCTTTAAAATTGAAGTCAATAAAGCATAACTTTGTATCGTATTTGAATCTTTGTAAAGATAGTTTAATAGTATTAAAATGAGCCTCCTTTGTAAAGCAAGTGGTACCAATTGAAGAGCCTTAATTTCCATGCTATATGTATTTCCGTCTTTTCTTTTTACTATTCTAGAAAATACATCCTCCGCTAATGTCATTAAATAGGCATCGTCTTCTTGCAATAGTTTTGTAAAATGGGTTACCTGCTCTGTTACCCTTGGGTTTTCTGCCTCCAACAAAGGCACCACATGATGTCTAAAACGATTGCGTACATAGGTATCCTTAGCATTGCTAGCGTCTTCCCGATAATCTAAACCTTGCTTAAGTAAATATTCCCTTATTTCTAACTTTGTAACCGTTAAAAACGGACGAATTAATGTTTTGCCTTCAAAAATACGTTGTGAACGTATACCTTGCATACCGTTTATCGTTGCATTTTTTGTCAGGGCCATTAATACTGACTCCAGTTGGTCGTCCGCATGATGTGCAGTTACAAGCTTGCTAGCATTCGTTTTTTCAATAACCTCTTTAAAATATCGATACCGCTCTCTACGACAAATAAGCTGTGTATTGCCATTTTCTGAAGCCATAATCTCTGGTATTGGAATTGCCTTTGCATATAAGTATACACCATTCTCATCACAATATTTCTGGACAAAAGCTCTGTCCTCAGCAGATGCTTCACCTCTTAGCATATGATCAACATGTATAGCTCCTACCGTAATTCCCCACTGCTCTTTTGTTTTGACAAAATAATGGAGCAAAGCCATCGAATCCACTCCACCCGAAACGGCGATGAGAAGATGGTCGTCTTGCTGCAATAATTGCTCTTCTTCGATAAATTTTTTGACCTTTAATTCAAATGACAAACGCTTCTCCTCCCCTTTTCGTTCTCTTTTATGATAAATTGCTCATAGAGTGTTGAACTGGCTTAAATACAGCCCACGTAGGTACAACATGTGTAACTTCTAGCATCAATACGGTGCAATCGTCTTCAATAGCATAGTAAGCTTGGAAAGATTGCATAATCGTTGTTAGTTTTTCCTGGATGGTTTTAGTAGTGCCAACCACTTGCTGTGCATACGCTAAAAATAGCTCTTCCTGCTCGTCCCAATCATCAACACTAGAAAATAATCCATCAGAATGCATTAAAATTACATCGCCAGCTTTAAGCTTTCTTTTTTCAGCCTCGACTGCTGAAATGGATAAAAAACCTACAGGCGCTGCATTACTTTCTACCTTCAGCACCTCTTTTCCACGTAAAATATACGTAGACATACCCCCGGCCTTCCACGACCATAAATCTCCGTGTTGCAAATCGACAAGTGCAAAATCAAGCGTTGCATACATATCGTCTTGTTGCTTCAAGGACATGACATAATGCAACGTATGCATCGCAGTCTCTGGGTTCATATTGTAATTTAAACATTCTCGCATTAAGTGTATTAACTTTCTACTCTCATGCTGTGCTTCTTTACTCTGCCCCATACCATCTGACAATAAAATTGCAAATAGTCCTGGATGTAATTGAAATAATGCATGGGAATCACCGGAATATAACGTCGCATCTTTAGACATGCTGTATATATCATACTCTACTTCAAAGCTAATAGCTGATCTAAAGCTTACTTGAATGTGACGAAATGGTATATCGCTTGCTACTACTTTTTCAATTTCAAATGGTTCTTCAAAAATATCATATAAAATCGGCAATATCATCCGCTCAGCTACTGTTGTGTCTTCCTCCCAATTGACTCGTGCTGGTGCTAAAGCACAGACAATTTTTCGTGCTCCAGGCTTATTACTAAGCACATCTAGTTGAAAACATTCAATATGAGCATCTTTTAATCGTTGCGTAATGTCCTTCTCCACACTAACGAATGAAATCGTCTCTTCTTTCATCTCCGCTATTAACTGATTTAGGTGATTACTCATATCACGTAGCTGAAGCGCTATCATTTTCTTACCATGAAAATACTGACCATTAATGCGCTCTCGATACAGCTCCGTTTCCAATTCCTCGAAAATTTTCGTCGATTTCACACATTTATAGCGTATTTGCTCTTCGACACGATGAATACCAGAATCCTTGCCAACACCTTTCATATGAAACCAGTCTGTCATAAGCTTGTCCATTCCATTACTTTGCGCTCCCCAACAGCGATCATAGCGGAAACAGCTTAAGCATGTATTCATCGGTGACACTTCCTTCGCCTCTTCTATAGGGGTTGTCATAAAACGCTCAAACACAAGCTCCTTCATAAATTGTACAAAATGTTGAAAATGCTCTAATTTAAACGTAACATGCTCCGTTAACCAATTTTGACGAGCGAGTAAGATCTCCTCACGCTGTGGAAACAGCTTGTCCCGCACCTTTTCGGAATACTTACTAGGGATAGTTATAAAAACGATACTCCCCACAACAATCGATGTAAAATAAACGCTATCTAACGGTAATGTTGCATCGTAAAATAAAAAAAACACACTTGGCAAAATGCTGCCAATTGCTACACCGAATCGTCCAACACGAGCCCCCATCCCGGCACACAATCCTGTTAAAGTGGCTACAGACAGCATACCCGTAAATGAAAGTTTTGCAACCCCAATGAGAGTCCCGAGCACGGCTCCAATAACCGTTGCTAACGGTACACTTCCTACTAACGCACCGAAGCAAATGAATAGTTGTAATAAAAAAATGGGGAGTGAAAAATAGCTTATGACAATTGCTTGCATCCCTGTAAGCATTGCAGCAAATACAACTAATCCGGAGCCTAGCTTCTCATAAGTCCAATGACTCGTAAACCATTCATGAGAATTGACAAACAACACTTGCATAAACAGCGTCATAATAAGAGCTAAAGCTGCTTCACAGCCTACATAAAATTGCACAAGCACCGGAGGTAAACCTTGATACATAACGCCCTGCCACATTATTTGCACAAGTAGTACCGCTAAAGATACTGCTATACTTTGTGGTAGCTGCCAATAACGGAAGCGCATAATACATTCATACAAGACGATCTGCAATGCTAAAATGAAGACTTGTCCAAAACCGAGGAAAAAACACCCTATTAAACCACCGAACAAAACATATTTGGCATATTCTTTATATTTTGTTCGAATAATTGCCCAAAAAGGAACTGAGAAAGGTACGGCCGCTTCAAATACCACAGACTGAGCTAAAAAGAAGGATGTTAAAAAAAATAAAGAGCCTATTAACAATTGCCTTTTTCTCACTCCTAATTTCTGTTCGTCTACATTTGCCGTGTTATACCATTCAATACTCGTCATTTCACTATCCCCTTTCTGCACGTTTGGAGCTATTATAAGAAATTATGTATGGAAAGATTGTCTGAAGGTGACAGAAAAAAATATAAACATTTCGACGAATACATATGCATAAATACGAGAAATGGCAACAATATCTACGAAGACGATAAGCTGCACATCATTATAAACAGCTCTTCCCATAAAATTTGTTTAAAAATTACGAAAATTACATAACCCAGTCCCACCTTCGCTACATAAAAATACGTTGCAAATTTTTCACATAGAGCTCTAGTGTCTTTTTCATGACTTCATCTCAATACTATAATCAACATTTACACCGATATTTTTCTACTTAAGAACAAAAAGTTTGATAAATTCCCAGTCAAAAGGCTCACCACCGAAAGTAGTAGATGACATTTGTTAAACTTATTCCATTTCTCTTCATTCAGTAGAAAACTACCTTTGTAACTGACGCTTCGCTTTTGCTATCAAAACATTTAAACTGCCGTTTCACCTTCGTATAAAAAGGTTAAATAATTTATAAAACCATATATTTTTATTAATTTTTTTATAAAAACTTCTTGACGTTAGTTACAAAGCCATGTATTATATAACTTGTTGCTTAAGACAAAATGCGGAAGTAGTTCAGTGGTAGAACACCACCTTGCCAAGGTGGGGGTCGCGAGTTCGAACCTCGTCTTCCGCTCCATAATATTTAATGGCGGCCTAGCTCAGCTGGCTAGAGCGTACGGTTCATACCCGTAAGGTCGGGGGTTCGATCCCCTCGGCCGCCACCATAGTAGGCCCCTTGGTCAAGTGGTTAAGACACCGCCCTTTCACGGCGGTAACACGGGTTCGAATCCCGTAGGGGTCATCTCAAATAGGCGTCTCAGAACGATTTCTGAGGCGCCTATTTTTTTTGCATATTAAAATGGTTCTATAATATTTGTTGGGGTAATCACACAATTTTATGCATAAAAAAGCACAGTATCACCATTTCTTATATACTTGAATTGTCTAGAAACAAGTAATAGAAAGGTGAACTATGCAAATGAATTT
>Ga0209784_100346_pt1 | contig 22692 bp, 19 predicted proteins | sample AraplaCvi_mLB_r2_2_FD_184284 | JGI IMG/M metagenome (GOLD analysis project Ga0209784, IMG submission 184284) | Arabidopsis root microbial communities from North Carolina, USA - plate scrape CL_Cvi_mLB_r2 (SPAdes) (version 2) | ecosystem: Host-associated > Plants > Roots > Endosphere | place: USA...
ACAAAAGCGTTGAGATTGGACGGTTTATTGGTTTCCGAGAAGTTAGAACGATAACCGGTTCGATCTCAAGCGGTTCGGTTACAGTTTCATACCGACAGGCTACGTTACCATTACGATCAATCAGGAATTTCGTGAAATTCCACTTTATTCATTCACCTGCGTAAATGTCCGAATGATTATCCAGCAGAAAATTCTTCATCCATTGCCTGTTTGGAGTTTGAGTTTCAATGCCTTCGAATGGTGCCCGATGTGTAAGATAAGAGAATATCGGTTGGGCTGCCGGACCTCGACCTCGACTTTTTCAAACAAAGAAAAGGTCGATCCTAAGCGGTCCTCGTAACATTCATGAACTTCTGCATGGCTCCTAGGCTCTTTTTCATTGAATTGGTTGCACGGAAAACCAAGTACATCAAATCCCTGTTTACGGTAACGTATATAAAGCTGCTCAAGGTCGGCAATTTGACGGGAGTATGCACACGTGCTGGCAGTATTAACAATTAGAAGAACCTTGTTCTTGAATTTGGATAATGCGTGTCACTGAGAGGAATAAGGCTAACAACCATCCATCCTATTGTGCGGTGGTTGCGGCAGGTAACCATCCTTCCAGCAGCGCTCCTCCCTCCGGATGGTTGCTGACGGTTATTTCACCTCCGTGCCGCCTTATGATTCTTTGTGAAATGGTCAACCCTAAACCGCTGCCTCCAGTTGATCGGCTTCGAGACGCCTCCCCACGGTACAAGGGTTCAAAAACGCGCTCCAGGTCTTCCGAGGAGAAGCCCGGTCCGGTATCTCGTACCGTAAACCTGATCTGGTTGCCGTCCTTGCAGCATCGCACAGCAATTCCACCATCCAAGGGTGTATGTCTGACGGCATTATCAAGGAGATTATTCATAGCGCGCTCCAATAAATGCGCATCGCCGCTTAGGTGACAATCTCCCATGGATTGTTCGGTAATGGTAATATGTTTGTCAGCCGCCAGCGGCCGCAGGCTGTCCATCGAATTCTGGATAACATCTCTCAAATCAACGGTGCTGCGACTCAGTTCCGTCTCCAAATATTCCATCCTCGTAAATGTGAAAAGATCCTCCACGAGACGATCCAACTGCACCGATTTTTCCTTGCATACCGCTACATATTTGGCGACCATCTGCGGGGATTGAGCGATTCCTTGTTCCAAGCCATCCAAATAACCCCGCAACGCAAACAACGGCGTCCGTAAATCATGCGCAACGGCAGCAATCACGAATCGGCGTTCCTGCTCCAATTCGGCTTGTTTTTGATAGGATTTCTCAAGCCCCTTCACCATCACTTCGAATCCATCGCGTACTTCGGCGATTTCGGTGACCCTGGATGAGGGCAACCGCGCGTTCCAATCGCCTGTCGCGATTTGCCTGGCTGCATTCCCCATCTTCTCAAGCGGTTTGAGCACGAACCGTCTCATACCCATGCCGACAATCAAGATTGCAAGCAGCAGTCCCGCAAAAGCCGACATGACCTGTTTTTCATTGGTTCTTGGCAAATACAGAGTTACCCTACCCAGCAATTGACTATCCTTGATGACGGAGAATCGTTCCGTTGACAACGACGTGCCGCTGCGTTCCGGATTAGACCGATACAACTCCCGATCTTCCGCGGATTGAAGAAGAACATCCATTTTCGCTTCATGCAGCGCCGTTTTCAATTGATTTTGCCAAGCCGGTTCCGTCCATTGGCCGGAGCCGGCTTCAATGAAGTGTATCATTTCTGATACATTACTTTGCAGCGTCTCATTTTGCAGACGTCCTTTTTCGAAGCTGAGCGTCTTGGTCTCCATAAAATGGGCAGTGACAAAAAAGATCCACGGTAACAGAAGGATAAAGAAAAAGCAAAGCATGGTAAAGGTTCGAATGCGCAGCGACTTCATGTCAACCACCCTCAAAGCGATAGCCTACTCCCCACACGTTAACGAGGAATTGCGGCTGGTTCGGATCGGCTTCGATTTTCTCGCGCAGCCGGCTGAGATGGACACGGATCGTATGCCTGTCGCCCACCCCGTCCCAAAATTTCGCAAGCAGCTGATCATAGGTGAAAACATGTTTAGGATGCTCGGCGAATAATCGCAGAAGTTCGAACTCCTTCGGCGTGAGCACGACGTTATTGCCTTCCACGACCACTTCTCTTGTCGACAAATTCAACCGGAGGCGGCCGTAATCCAATACCCTCCCCTCCATTGGCTGCCGGGTCGCGGAGCGCCGCAGTACGGCTTTCACGCGGGCCACGATCTCCCCGGGAGAAGCCGTTTTGACGATATAATCGTCGCCTCCGAGCGTCAGCCCCCGGATTTTGTCCACATCGTCGCTGCGGGCACTCAAAAAGAGAATCGGAACATGGCTTTCCGCCCGAATCCGGCGGCACAGCTCAAATCCATTTTGTCCCGGCATCATGATGTCCAGTACCATGCAATGAATGGGATGCTGTTGGAATATGGCCCATGCCTCCTCCGCATCACCAGCAGTCTTCACGTGAAAGCTGTCATTCTCAAGAAAGTCCCTTAATAGTTCGACGATGCTATGGTCATCGTCGACAACGAGTATCGTATTGTCTCCGCTCATGCAAATCCCACCTTTGCCTTCTAGTTTATCATTTTTTTTGCATGAACCGACGAGAGCCCATGAATTGTGATGGTTTGTTTATACTTTTGTGACCTTTTTACGACTTCGTTTGAGATATTCGTTTGGTAAGCTTCTATTTGCGGACAACGGACGGGGCTTCATTCAGGTGGTCGTCCGGGCAATCCATGTTAAAGGGAGGTTATCTTATGGGATTGGAAAACGACGGGTTTTCGTTTTTTCCTTTCGGCGTTTTGTTTTGTCTTACGCTTTTTAGTATAGCAGCTGTTCGGATCTACGCGATTCGCCATCGCTACAAAGACGACAGGGTGCAGGACAGGGACATCGCTTTGATTCTGAAGAGCCGATTGGCAAAGGGTGAGCTGGACGAGAAGGAATATCGCATGCTGAAAGAGCTACTAACCCATTAAGGACGGGAGGTTTTATATTGCTAACTGTACAAATCGTGTTATTTGATGGCTTCGACCTGCTGGATGCCATTGCGCCTTACGAGGTTTTTTGCGCGGCAGCGAGGTATGCAGAACATGAATTAAGCGTGGAATTGGTCACGGCTGAAGGACCAAGGGCTGTGGCTAGCGGCGTTAACGGATTAAGAATTGAAGCGAGCGGCCGACTGAATCCGGAATGCGCGGGCATCATTCTCGTGCCTGGCGCGTCGGGCGAGGTCGATGGTGATGGCCCCGATTCGATTCCGGTTATTTTGGGCCGGGCAATGAATACCGAATTGACCGGAATGATCGGGCAGGCACTCGACCGGCAGGACATCGTAGTCGCTACCATATGCGGCGGCTCTCTGCTGCTGTCCATGGGAGGGCTATTGGAAGGGAGATCTGCGGTAACGCATCACCTCGGCATGGACTTGCTTGGTGCAACCGGGGCAGTCCCGATCAAGGCACGGGTCGTGGACGACGGCAGCCTCGTTACCGGGGGCGGTGTCACATCCGGACTTGATGTGGCACTGTACTTGGTTGAACGGGAACTCGGACCGCGCATCGCGCACGCGGTAGAGCAGTTATTCGAGTACGAACGAAGAGGAACGGTATGGAAGGCGATCGGCCTGGAACCAAGCACGCAAAAGTCTTTGCCGGGCGACAATGAACCGATCGTATCACCGAACCATGGGGTGTTGACTAGCGCAGCCTCGGGTCACCAACTCACGCAGGCTTCTATGTTCGAAGGGGATTGGGATACGATCATCGCTGCGCCTGTAGGGAAAATGGAAGTCAGGCTCTCCATATCGGCAAGGAACGACATCATCGAAGGTACGGCAACGCAAGGAGATGAAACCATCCAATTCAGGAGCCCTGTGCTTCAGAACGGCAAGCTGGCCTGGTCGCTTCCCATCACGAAACCCATGCGCCTGAACCTGAAATTCGAAGTTACCGCGGACGGAGATGTTATGACCGGAACCGCCAAAGCCGGCATGCTGCCGGCATCCAAATTAACCGGAACACGGGTTTCCTAAGAGTCGGAGGTTATGGAACTGCATGAAGAATCGGAAATCATTATATCGGCTGCTGGCCTGTGTCAGCCTTGTATTTATTCTATACGCCCTGGTCAAAAACTATTGGATCGATCCCGGTGCAGCTGATTTTTTAAGCCGAAAAACCGGGCTGAAGCGGGAGCTGAATCTTCCGGTCTGGTTGAATGTCATGTACGTTCATGTTGGATTTGCTTGTCTGGCCATGGCGTCGGGCTTGATCAATTTTTCCAATCGAATGTTTGAAAAAAGCCGCCGGTTCCATCGTTTCAACGGCTACGTCTACCTCGTGTCCGTACTGGTGGTTGTCCTGACCTCCGGATATATGGCGCCTTACGCCACCGGCGGAAAAACCAGCAGCATGGGATTCAACGCGCTCAATCTGATCTGGCTGTTTGTCACCATGACGGCGTTCATCCAAATCAAGAGGAAACGAATCAACCTTCATCGGAACTGGATGATCCGGAGTTACGCCTTCTGCTTCACGAACCTGTTGATTCATCTTATCACTTCTCTTGTTCATCAGGCTTTCGGTATGATTTACGCCACAAGTTACACCATTGGCCTATACGGCTCTATTGCGCTGCTGATCGTTATTCCTGAAATCATCATCAGAACGAAACCAACCGAAAAAAACGAACTCATTCCTTAATTGGAATGGTTCGTTTTTTATTTTCAAATTCTACCGTGGAGTTCATAAAATTCTGTTTATCGCGGCTCGCTCATCATTTTTGGGTTTTTATTGGGATAGATACGGTTTGATCATAGGTTTTAATGTAACGGTATCCATCCAGCAGCAGGAATTCCGGCTTATTCGTTGCGTCAAATGAATACGTCTGCTCCCATAGGATATTGCCGTTCTTCAAATCCCAAGGACGTGATCTTGATATGGACGATACAGGAACCTTCTTCCCCCCCGTTTGTACGGATAATTGATCCGTTTCCAAGATGGTAAATTGTTTTCTGGCTATCACGATATCATAACCGGCATCGGTTTTCGTGACGCTTCGTATCCATAACTTCTCATTGCCAACCTGGATCGATTGATCAGACGGTGACGCAAGGGAGATGGGTTCTGCTACTTTCTGATATCCATCGAAGGATTTAAGAACGATTTCAATCGTCTCTATTTGATCCGTAGGAAGGACGTCGTATTCCAGTTCAAATCCTGGGATGCCCTTTTCGGCGTATCGATCCGACCGCATTCCCCAAAACTTCACTTCCGTGCCATTGACATAAAGCTTGGTTTTACCAGGAAATCTAGGGAATCCCTCGTCCTCAAATTCGTAATGACCCTTCACGATGGTAGAAGTTGGTGAAGCCGTAATGGAGTCATAGTGGACAGTCCCCTGATCAACCGAAACGGATTTTGATATATCCTCCTTAATCATGCTTTTCATCGCTTTGTTCGCTTCAAACTTGAAGGAGACCGGATAAGCTGCCCTCTCCCCGTTATCCAGCCACTCACTGAAGGTAACGGTTAATGTTCTGGAAAATGGGCTGACCGGCTCGAATTTATACACGCCCTCGTACCAAGTCTCGTCTTTGCTATAATTGCCGCTTCCTTCTCTCGGACGGGAATCCGTCATGAAGCCATGTATTCCACCAACGTTGTAACGAAAAGAACCATTGTCGGAAAGCACGCTGCCTGCGGGTCGATCGATACTGTAATACATAAGAAATGCGTTATCGTCCGCGATGACTCCATTAATGGTTATGACCGTACCGTCATCCAGCGTTTTGCTTTTGCCGACCGTTTGTCCATACCCTTGCTCCGTAACTTCAGAAAAGCTAAGTGAGTTCAGTTCGATTTTATCCAGCAGCTTGACGCCATAGTAAGCAAATGCAGGATATTGATAGGTACCGACAATCAGGAGCAGTGCCGCGGCTATGGATGCAGCCCATACAAAAGCTCGATTCCGGTCCTTTTTCTTGGCGGGAACTAACTCAAGCGCATGCCGCAGTCGCCCTTCAAGTTCTGGCGGGGCCTGTACGGAATTCAGGTTCTCTTGATGCTCCTTCAGCTTCTCCTCGATCGTTCTCAAGGCGATCACCTCCGATCATGACTTTCAGTTTCAGTATGCCTTGCGAAATTCTTGATTTGATCGTGCCGATCGGTGCACCGGTCATATCGGCTATGGTCTGATACGGCAAATCATGCACGTAGCGGAGCTCAATCGCTTCTCGCTGCCTTGGATTCAGATGAGATAGCAGCACCTGCAGATCCATCTCAGACTCCACGCAGCGATAGGGATTATCGTCGGTAAAAGTCATAAGAGCAGTTTCCTGATCGTCTCCCAGCGGAAGAAATCGTTCCTTTTTTCGGAGTAGTGTTTTGCAGCGGTTCACTAGAATCGTTTTGCTCCAGCTATAAAAGGCTTCGCTCTTTTGCAACTGATCCAGCTTTTCATACAGCGTAACGATCATGTCTTCCATGGCATCCATCGCGTCATGCTCATTTCCCATGTAGCTGTAGGCTAGACGATAATAAGCGTCCTGATCGGCTATGATCAACTGTAATAGAGCTTCCTTATTTCCTCGTTTGGCTTGTTTCACAAGACGGCTGACTCGCATATTCTCCCCCTCTCTCATGTATAAGAGCTAGAAGCAATGATAAAAGTTCATTCCGCAAAAAAAACTCCACACCATACACAGGTAAACGTTTGCCTATCCCTGTGCGGGTGCGGAGACCAATGAATCCAAAACAGAAACTAACCAAGCTCGAAGCTTAATGGAGCTTTGACGTATTCTGTTTTTGTGTTATTTTCAGTTTCTCCGGGGTAACGTCTTCACCATTCGGGTCCACAACTTTCAGCGTGGACATGGTCGAGAGAACCTGCCCTCGGATGGCTTGCAAATATTCCTGACGAAGCTGCTGCTGTTCAATGTATTCTTCTTGGCTCAGACCCTCGGTCTTCTGCTTGCGGCTCAGTTCATTAATTCTATGCAGTGAAGGTATGGTCATGGTTATCTTTCATCCTTCCGTATAACAAGTTGTAACAGTCAGTTTACTGTAAATAACCTGCGGTTGCAACTGTTGGTACAAGCCTGAGTAATTGAGTTAATCTATCCTACCGGTTAGCTTAAACTATAGTTGGTTCATTCCGACTATAAGCCAAGTCTTCCGAGAAATACACACCCAGCTGAACGCGATGATAATAGACCTGATTTACAACAATCTGATGTTATCAAAATCCATATTGAGTTCCTTTCATTAACTGCCCGTTACTTGTGTTTTCGCAGGCAAGCAAAGAGATTAAGATCAGAGGGATGCAAGAAAAACCGATCATGGTGACGATCAATTTATTTCGGAAACTGCGTTGACCGGTATTCCTATTCTTTTTTAAGTCAGTGAGATTACATCTTTCAGTGATTCAATCCAATTTCAGCTCAATTAAATAAACCCTTCGAATTTATCGAAGGGTTTCGTTGTTATGAACGGTGCTGTCGAGAGGACTCGAACCTCCATGGGAGGCAGCCACCTGAATCTTGTATAAGCCTTGTAAATTTAAGGCCGCTTCCTGGTTTAAGATGCACCCTCTTCTTTTTCAGTAATTGACCGTTTACACCCACAATATTAGTAATCAGTACATCGCACCCTAATTCGCAAAGCGACAAATTCTTGAGCTTTACGGGCTATCATCCCCCACAACTCTCACCTCAATTTTATCTGTGGGTTATGGGCTGAACAATCTTAGCGTAAATTTACGTTAAACTGGCGGCTCCATCTGTCTTTTATCCGTTAGGCAAAATCGCGATCACTATGCGCGATCACTATGATGGTTGATTTTTGTTCTGAACGGTACGTGGTGCATAAGCGCATAGAAAGACGCGTACGCCTTCAGTGATGATACGTTTGGTTTGTTCCTTCTCTAATGTCCCGTTTTTTCTCGGTTGATCAAATACCAATAAAAACGTTAAGGCAGCGAAGTGCTTTGTAGCCATTACAGGATCTGGCACATCGAGCAGTCCGGTTTGTCCAAACTCGGTAAACCTCCTGGTAATCCCCTCTTCCGTTGCGTTATCCAGCTTTTCTAAAAACGAGGCTGGCAGATTGGAGGCTTCCATTGCAACCAGACGGATCAGAGCGCTGTAATCGGACGAACCGTTCGCAGAAGCTACGAATTGTTCGCAGAATAAGATGAGCGCCTGCTCCAGATCCTCAAATTCCCAGAGGTAGTCTGATATCCCTTGCTTGATCATGTCCAGAACCGCCCGACTGGTTTCTTCCACAACAGCAAGCAGCAAGCTCTGTTTGTCGCCATAATAATCATAAACGGTCCGTTTGGAAACCCCCGCTTTAGCTGCGACCGCATCGACGCTGGAGCGATCAAACCCATCTGAAAGAAACAGCTCTCGTGCTGCTGTAATGATTTTAGCTCGTTTATCTGAAGAACCTTTGCGGATTTTTTTGTTTTCCGTATTATCCATACTTACGTTCCCCCCTACAGGTATACTATCAAAATTGAGTTCCACTTTACAAACTACACTGCACGGTGTAGTATAATCAATGCAACCTATCACAATCTATGAACAAGGAGGATTTTATCCATGAAAACCGTGCAGTCATTTGTTGATGTTCTCATTGTTGGGGCCGGACCAACAGGGCTTACACTTGCCTGCGACCTTGCCCGTCGAAACGTCGACCATCGTATTATTGAACGAAGCGCCTTATATAACGCAGCGTCTCGCGCCAAAACAATCCAGCCCCGCTCGCTTGAGGTCGTTGATGATTTGGGGGCCGTTCGTTTCATTATGGACACAGGGGCCGTGAATTTGGCTGTACGTTATTATAACGCAGATGGCAGGAGTGTGGATAAGCCGGATATCGCCGTTGCAGCCAGCGCCGAACTCGAGACACCTTATCGTGATCCGGTCTGGATTGCTCAGTATGATGTGGAAAAAGCATTGCGCGACCGCTATGCGGCGCTTGGCGGTCAAGTCGAGTTGGGCGTGGAAGCTGTAGGGCTTGAACAGGATTTGGATGGTGTGACGGTAACCGTGAACACACCGCAAGGAGAAGAGCAAATTCGCGCTCGTTATGTCGTCGGCGCTGACGGGGGCAAAAGCAATATCCGCAAGTTTATTCACTTGCCGCTGGTTGGAGAAACATACGATCAGGAGCGATGGTATCTTGGCGATGTACGACTGGAAGGCCTGGATCGTGACCGTATCCATATCTGGACCTCTTCGGAAGGGATGGTCGGGGTGACACCGCTGCCGAAATCCGATATTTGGCAGCTGCAGGCTACAATTCCGGCAGACATCGGAGAACCAGAGCAGCCGTCGCTAGAGGTGTATCAGGCCATGTTTGACCGTCGCGCAGGAGCCGGACGTGCTCGGCTCACGGATGCTTCCTGGCTGTCAATCTACCGAGTCAACGTCCGTATGGTTGAATGTTACCATAGCGGCCGGGTCTTCCTTGCCGGCGACGCAGCTCATGTTCATTCGCCGGCCGGCGGTCAAGGCATGAATACGGGGATGCAGGACGCATACAACCTTGGATGGAAGCTGGATGCCGTCTTAAACGGAGCGGACGCCGACTTGCTTGACACGTACGATGAGGAGCGCCGCCCAGTGGCTCAAGCCGTGCTTGAGGATAGCACGAAAAAGATGGGAGAGGTTGTAGGAACGGCGACTGAAGATGGAGCACTGTCCCAATCCTTAAGCACCATATCCGACGATCTGACGAGTGGGCTTCTCACTTCCTATCGGTCAAGTTCGCTTACCCGCCCGTCTGCTCGAACGATTGTTACCCGTTCATTGCCCGGGGATCGTGCTCCTATTGCCGAGGGTCTGCAAGGTACAGGGTTTGCAGGAAGTGTATTTGACCTGTTGCGCGGTCCACACTGGACGCTTTTGGCTTTTGCAAACGGCATCGATCCTTCTCTGAAGAACCTCACCTGCGACGTGCTCCATGTGCATTGCATCCTGCCTTCGCATGTGAAGGGAGCGGAAGGCATCATCGACACAGCAGGGAATGCCTATCGAATTTACGATGTGGCAAGCGAAGAACTCGTATTGATTCGTCCCGACGGTTACATCGCGCTACGGGCCTCCATTCATGATACCGGAACGATTTCGAATTACTTGAATTCCATTTATCACACAAACTGATTTGGAAAAGCCGGCGGCGAACTTGTACAACATCTCATGTGACCGCCGGCACTATTAATGAACTAAGTTTAAATTGATGATACGGGAAGGACTGTTTCTATGGAAGAAATGATTAGAACCGTTAACCTGACAAAGCAATACGGAAATAAAGTCATTGTAGATCGCGTCTCGACTTCCGTTAAAAAAGGAGAAATCTATGGATTCCTGGGGTTGAATGTCGCAGGGAAAACGACAACCATTCGAGCTCTTCTCGGCATGAGCAAGTCTTCTTCCGGAGAAGTGTATTTGTTTGGTCAGCGCTTGGCGAATGGGAATCCCGATTTATCGAGACGAGTAGGTTATATGGTGGAAGTTCCTTATGCCTACCCTAACTTTACGGTTAGAGAGAACTTGAATTTGATGGCCAGGTTGCGAGGATTACCGGTTCCAAGGGCGGTTGACGAAGTTATGGAGCAATTGAAGTTGACCCAATATGCGGATAGTAAGGCAAGAGATTTGTCACTTGGTAACGCGCAAAAACTCGGATTGGCCAAAGCGTTAATTCATAAGCCGGACGTTCTGATTCTTGATGAGCCAACCAATGCGCTTGATCCCGCCGGAATTGTCGAGATAAGGGAGATGCTGAAAGCTCTAGCTTCTCAACAGGGGGTTAGCGTGTTTATATCGAGCCATATCCTTGAGGAAATGTCCAAAATGGTGACAAGCTGGACATTTGGCCGTGAGTATTCGGATCGGACGCTTAAGGATTTGCTCGGTTTGCCTATATCGCGCGGTTATCTGGTGCCGATCGGCTTTGCGTTTACAACTTTGATGCTGGCATTGTTATTTGGGCCTACTGCCATTGGCAAGTATCTGCCCTGGTCTGTACCTGCGTTGCATCTACAGGAAAGTGGAGTCGAATCATTTCCCTTGGCAGATGCCAGTTATTTTCTGGTATTTTTAATAGGACTGGCAGGCGTCAATAGGTACGGTGAAATGGTTGCAAAACAGAGAGCAACGATGATTAACGCGGATTAAATTTCTCAAGTTTAGGGCGCATCCGTTCAATGAATCGCCTGCTCTACTGTTATCTCCAATACTTTTTCTGTGTTGTTAGATTTTTCTTGGTCTCCATTGCCGAATTCTTAATCCCTTCGACACGTCACTATAGTCACATAGGGGATTACAATTGAACGGAACCCAAGTATTATCATTGTTAGGAAACATTGAATCCGTGAGTATCCCTCACCAAAATATGAGCTACCACAATTACATGTATATCTAGGATAGAATTCTAGCTTTAATAGCCGGAATTATGAAAACAGACGTATTTTATTCAAACTTGTAACCGATCCCCCAAACTGTTTTAATGTATTCGGGATGCTGTGGGTCCTTCTCAATTTTCTCCCGTAACTTTCGGATATGCACGATGATGGAGTTCTTCGATTCCATAAATGGTTGGTTCCATACCGTTGTATAAATCTTGTCCATACTAAGTACAAACCCACGGTTTACTGCCAATGTGTGCAGCACTGCGAATTCTTTAGGAGTCAACTTAACCTCTTCCCCAGCAAGCGTGACCCGGCGTGAAACCGTATTAATAATCAGTTCATGGATTCTAATCTCCTGCTCGTCCTGAACCACCCTACTGTTAAGATGCGTATACCTTCGTAGCTGTGATTTAACGCGGGCGGTCAACTCTAGTGGGCTGAATGGTTTGGTAACGTAGTCATCCGCTCCAATGCTAAGACCGGTAATCTTATCAATATCTTGGCTTTTAGCAGAAAGCATGATGATCGGCAAGTTATTCTCCTCACGGATTTTCATACATGTCTGAATCCCGTCCATTTGCGGCATCATAACATCTAAAATGATCAGATCCACCTTATGTATTCTAATTAGTTCTAGTGCTTCGTATCCGCTACATGCCAGTAGTAGCTTATACCCTTCATTTTTCAAATAGATTCTCATGAGATTTATGATCGCGACTTCATCGTCCACCATCAATATGGTTATTTCCGACATGGATCCTCCTTGAAGGACTGCTTCTAGATGTTATAGAACAGACAGCGTCCCTCTCATCGATTGAAATAGAATCTGCACTTCTTGACCATGAGAATATAATAGAACGCCTCTGAATACACGGAGACCAGTGTTTTCCTGTTGTCCGTCTCCACGGCTTAGATTCAGTAACATTTCATTCATTCTTGTTCAGGAGGTAAATCCATGAGTGCACCAAACATTTGAGATGCTGTTGCCTTACCCAGTGTAAGATATTCTAGTCAGTATGATCATCTCCCCTATCATCAAATCATGGTTTGGAAGACTTTAGATCATGCCACTAACTCGAATAGTTCAACACTGACCAGACATCGGGCATTCACCTCTTTATCATAAACCGTCAACGTTTTATTAACGGAGTCGTACGTTTCTTTTAATTCCTCTGCAGAATATTCCCTTTTTGGAGCGCATGTCGCTGTTTTTTCTCCTCGTAATATTTGCTGTATCAACGTTTCACTTAGTCCAGCATCATCTTCCCAGCCAAAATCATCTTGTACTCCCTAGAATTGGACATGTTAAACTCTCCTTCACGATCCGCTATCATTTGATTTTGAAAACCTTCTGTTTCATCTTCACTAAAAGCCCACTGATATGTTGAGTTTCCGTATCAACACCAAGCAAGATTCTCTGAATGGATCAAATTTGTTGAAATATGGCTTATCAGATTTTTATAAGAACTTTATATATTTTCGACATAACTAATAAAGTCATAAAAAGAGACGTACTTTGTGATAGCTTGTATCCCCACATGCTCCAATTTAGTGGAATATACCCTCTTTCCGGATCCTCCGCACCTCGCGCCACGGGAAGGAATTCAGATGATAAATTCACATTCATGGAATGTTTCGTGATATCCAAGAATCATTTCATGATCAAGATACCGTTCATGTCAACCAGACCCAATTCGTAAGCCTTCATAATCGCCTCAAACCGCTGACGTGCAATGTTGCTCTGACCATTCTGATGTTGGTAAACACGGTTATATTCTTGTTCATCAGACGGCGTTTGACGTGCAAAATCTGGATTGACTACACGTTGATTATCAAGCGCGATCATAAACTCTTCAAAGGTCATTGAACGAGAAGACTGAAGCAGTGGGCTGCCCTTTATCTTCAGACGATTTACTTATTTATGCTTTAATCAATCGATTAGATTTTGCTTAAAAGATTCCAGGCATTTCTCAGGAATGCAACATCCCCTTATCAAATACGCTTCGATACTCCCGTACTGTTTCAAAATATCATATAGTACTTCTTCCAAGTAGTCACGACGAACTTCCAACATGGGCTTAATACGCTCAGGTGATACTCTGTACAGGCTCATCAATCGAATAAATTTCTCTACTTTTTTCATTCTAGGACCAATACGTACGTTGGAATACAAGTAATCCATCATTACGGACTCATAGTGTACCCCCAGAAATAATTGAATGATTGCTGTGACAAAACCTGTACGGTCCTTACCCCCAGTGCAATGGATTAAGGCGGGAACATTTCCAGCATCGGACAGCAGGCAAATAATTTCTCTGATTTTATCCTGGCTACCGAACGCCATATGATGATACATATCCTTCATCATTTGTTCAAAGTTCAAATTCCCATTGTTATAAACAAGAAGTTTCATTAATTCAAAATGGGTATATTCCTGACTTTTATCCTGAATGGAAATAGATTTAACCTCGATCCCCTGCTTGAGCATCCGACTTTTCTTGGACTCTTGTTCACTTGCTGTTCTCAAATCGCATATCAATTTCAAACGTAATTCATTCATGAGTCCGATATCTCGTGTAGTCATACGTGATAACTCATCAGAACGAAATAGGACTCCGGTTTTTATTTGTTTTCCATCCTTTGTGTGATGTCCTCCGATGTCTCGAAAATTGGTTACGGCATCGAAAGATATGATATTATTCGTAACTTCCACGATCCTGTTTTCCTTTCGAGTTGATTTCATAGCGATGTTATAAACATACTGTATTGCAATTGAACGTTTGGCTGACAGCTATCTACTTCGCTTTATCAGGATAATATGACTCATTGGTTTTGTAAAGAACTAATAGTTTTTTTGATTGTTCTTCATGTTGACCTTTTGTTTTTTTATACGCCGTAAATCCCCTCTAGTTGGCTGTATTTATGCACGTCAGGCAGCAGGTTTTGTCAGAATACGCTTTACTAATTTCCAGTACCTTTAAAGATTTTCTTTCAGAACGAGGAAGCAACGGCCCCCACTATTATTGATCAACGGGGAATCTCTTTTTTGGTGCTCGAACTCGGAGTGTTCCCACTAAAAACTTGATGGATACCAGTTTGACACAGAATACCTTCTTCGATACTATAATTAATGACTTTTTGGTTTTATTAAAAACTTAGAAGTATAAAAAGCGGTGTCGAGGCAAATTTATGATATGGAGAGGTTCAGACTTTGCTTCCGCAAATCTTCTTGCAAAATTTCAAAAGAAAGCAGGTTCACCATCATGTCAGATCCATCTGCTGTAATCCTTAACATCTCAGAAGAAAGACTTTTTACGCCCAAAGACATTATTGCTCCATTACTTGCCGTCATCATTGGTACCTTCATGGTCCTGTTGGACAGCACGGTCGTTAATGTCGCACTACCTACGCTAGTACAATATTTTGATAGCCCCCTCCATGCCATTCATTGGTCAATAGCCGCGTATACGCTTGCTTTGTCGGCGGTTATTCCCCTTGCCGGGTGGATGTCAGATAAATTTCAACCCAAACGGGTGTTTCTAATATCCATTGGATTGTTTACGATCGGATCCGTACTGTGTGCGTTTGCACAAACTGCAGAGCAGTTAATTGGGTTCAGGGTTCTTCAGGGAGTAGGAGGCGGCATGGTATCGCCGATTGGTATGGCGATGGTGTATCGCCTGGCACCACCGGACAAAAGAGGATCCGTTATTGGTATGTTCGGTATTCCATTGTTACTCGCTCCAACGTTGGGTCCCGTCATTTCGGGATGGTTGATTGAGTTTGTCAGCTGGCAGTGGATTTTTCTGATCAATCTCCCCATTGGAGTAATCGGGTTACTTGTGGGGTTAAAACATCTGCCACTCTTTCCAGAAAAGGAGGCACCGTCCCTGGACATTACCGGTATGATTCTTGGACCATTAGCCTTTGCGATGATCACCTTTGGGGTCAGTGAAGGAGGCGTAAACTGGACTTCAGTCAAGACTTTATCCGGTCTTTTCATGGGTGGAATAGCGCTTGTTCTTTTCATATGGTCTTGCTTGAGGCGAGACCAGCCTTTGCTTGAGCTGCGTGCCTTCAAATCCGTTGATTTTACACGAGGTATTATCATTTCTTGGTTCATGCAAACCGCCATGTACGGCTCGGCACTTCTCTTTCCGCTGCTTCTTCAACAGATTCGAGACTTTACACCGCTGACGACAGGGCTTATTCTGCTTCCTCAGGCGGTCGGTTCCATGATCTTCATGCCTATGGCAGGCAAGCTTTTTGATAGAGTCGGAGCGCGTCCCCCACTTCTGGCGGGGATGACATTAATGACGGTAGCCATATTTACGATGTCCTATGTTCGAATCGATACCTCGTTAGCACTCATTATGGGCGTATTATTTATAATGGGTTCCGGTATGGGGTTATCGATGATGTCTTTGAATACGCATGTATTAAATGCTACACCAAAGAACCTTGTAAGCAGAGTTACTCCTCTCACAAGCGCTTCACAGCAGGTTATCGCTTCGTTTGCCGTAGCAGGCTTCACGGGTTACTTATCAACTCAGATGACATCAAAACTATCGAATGACCCGATTGCAGCCGACACCCTGGAATCCAATGCAGCATCTTTCGCTAGTACTTTTTTCTTGGCTGCTTGCTTTGCATGTATTGGGTTGGTTCTTAGCTTTTTCCTGGGAAAGCCAAAACAAATAACGGATGAGTCAAATCTCCATTGAAAGGCAGGTATCCCTGATATGAAACTCTATCTTCATCCTAAAATGTTGTTGTCAGTCACAGTCTTGTCGGTCCTTGCCTCATGTATTGTTAGTTTTTATTGTTCTCCAAACATTCCGATCCATTTTAACGGAGGTCAAGCAGATCTGTTCGTAAAGAAATATATTGGACTATTTATGATTCCGGCATTCATGATTATTACGCTTTTCATTCAGAGGATCTTTAACCAAGCGGCCTGGCTGATCTATTTTTCGGTCTGCCTGCATCTCTTTCTGTTGTGCGCCGCTTTGATTTATTAAAGTAACTTTGAGCAACTGGCTGATTACAAATTATTAAAGAGACGACAGTAGCCGTTAAACAGAGGAGGAACTTTCTTGAGATTCGGAGAAATGGTTATCATTATTTTCATTATTGTATTAGCTTTAGCCACCATTTGGGGACAAAAGACGAAAAAAAGATGGCTGATTTACTCGTTAATCGCTCTATACGCCGTAACGCTCGTACAGATTATTGTAGGGGATTGTCGTTGGCAAATGATACCTTGTTATGCGGCTTCGGTTATACTTACGATTTGTATCATTTTTAGAAAACAAGATAGACAACAACGCTCCAGAAGCAGGAGATATTTCATAGCCTGGTTGTGGACCATAATGTTGATCCTCTATACGTCAGTTATGGTCGCACTACCTGTCCTACTGCCTGTGTTTACCTTCTATCAACCACAGGGTCCCTACTCTGTGGGAACAACCTTATATCACTTTATTGACAATGAACGGCCTGATGAATACTCTGCCGATCCAACGGACCACCGCCAGCTGATGGTACAGCTCTGGTATCCTTCCGACCAAGAACCAGCGCAGGAAACCGTCCCTTACATTCGCGATGTATCTGCTATTACGCAAGGTCTGGAACATGCGCTTTCATTCCCGGCTTGGACGCTAAGCCATCTGGGCCTTGTTAAGACCCATGCTTATAGCAATAACGGCCTGTCTTCAGCGGAGCAAAAATATCCGATCTTGATTTTCTCTCATGGTATGACGGGTTTCCGCGATCAGAATACCTTCCAAGTTGAAGAGCTGGCCAGTTATGGCTATATCATCGTAGGGATCGACCATCCCTACGACGCGGCAGCAACGGTCTATCCGGACGGCCGAGAGATTTTGATACGGATGCCTAACCCTTCAGGTTTTGAAGCGTTGGATGAACATATGCACCTTTGGACTGATGATGTATCTTTTGTTTTGGATCGACTTGAACAATTGAATAAACAAGATGAACAGGACCTTTTTACCGGCTGTCTTGATTTAGACCGAATTGGAATGTTTGGACATTCTTACGGTGGAGCCGCAGCTGCCCAGATGCTGCTGAAGGATGACCGAATCAAGGCCGCTATCAATATGGATGGAACCTTATATGGAGACCCTATGCCCAGCACGGGACTGAGAAAGCCATACCTACAGATGAACGGTGAAAAAAGCATCGATAAGTCGGTATTCGACAATAAGCTGGACCAAGCGATAGCCCAGAGCGATAAAACAAAAGAGGAATACGAAGAATTTTGGGAAGAGACGGTGAGAAGGCGGACAAATGCTCTGCAAGGAGGCGGATATACGATGACGATACCGCATACTTCCCATATGAGTTATACGGATTTTCATCTATTTTCCCCGTTATTGCCTAACCGCGGAGAAGATCCAAGATCGGTTCATCGCATTATTAATGAGGTCAGTGTTACTTTTTTTGATCAGTATCTAAAAGGCGGCCCAAATAATGATATGGATCGACTCGGGGAAAAATATCCGGATATTGAGTTGGTTCATGATTGAGCGTTCATTTACAGAGCCTGGATCTGTTCTTCAAATAACGATTTGATCAGTGTGTATTGGCGAAAGAATATTACACCGGTATGTACCAGCTGGCTTTGATGTATATTAGATCCATGTGTAAATAAATATGACCTGATTCTCGTTTCTTTTGGAATCCGGCTTTATATAAATCGTTAAGGAGGCGCTCTATGAGCTTATTAAAGGAAAAAATATTACAATCGGCCATTCGTTTATTTGCTGAAAAAGGATACCAAGCTACGTCGATTCAAGATATCGCGGATGATTGCAGCATCGCAAAAGGGTCGATCTATAAATACTATGGCTCCAAAGAAGACTTGTATATCAGCATTCTGGAGAAACGGCAGCAAGATATGATTGATGCTGTGGAGAAAATCCGCGAAAGAAAGTTGCCTATTCGGGAGACGTTTCTAGAGGAGATCGCTTATCAGTTCGATTTTTTTCTAGAGCATGGTTATTATATCTCGCGGGATCACAATGAACTCCCACCGGCAAACAGTGATAAAATCGGCTCCGTTATTCATCAACTCCAATTAAATATGTTCAGGTATTACCAAGATATCTTGATCCGTCATTATGGAAAAGCGATATCCGAATGGAAATGGGATGCCACAGCCATATTTAATGGATTGATCCGAGAGTATACCTTTCATGTATTGTTTGGGTTCAAACCACTTGTTCAAAAGGAATTAACCGTTTATATTGCTGAACGAATGGATGATTTTGTAGAAGGATTAGCACATCGTCCTCCCCGTCCCCTGCTCACCGATGAACTCATGAAGGAATACTCCATGATTAATTTAGAGGCACTCACGTTTACACAAGAGTTACGGAGAGCCGCATTAATGGAAATGATCGAATCCATAATCCCGGATCTGCCGATTACGAATACCAGAAAAAAAGACTTATCTGAGGTAGCGGTAATGCTGCGGGAAGAGTTCACTAAAGAACACCCAAGGAACTTTTTAATCCAAGCGCTGTTGCGGGATCTATCATCTGAGAATGAGCTGGGCTTTTACGCAAATCAGATTCAGCAATTGATTCGGGATCGTAACACAGATCACTAAACGCATATTGAAATAGCTAATAAAGTGAACATAAATTTTCATGTCGTTGAAATATGTGTCGTTGAATTGACAAAACCCTATAGCCTTACCTGCACCAAGCAAAATGACTGAGCCGAAATTAATTCGGCTCGGTCCATTCAAATATGCGGAAGATGTCAAACAGTATGAATCCACGGTAGTGACCGATCAAGATTGATGAGGATGAGGATGAGGAAGGCAACCTCTGCAACGTCTTGTTGTTGACAATTTTACGAAGCATTCATGTTCCTATGTCCAAATATCCAATCCCACGAAAGTGTTTGGAAACAAATCGGAACCGGCACACCATTTATGCGGCTTTCTACGTCTATGTGTTCAACCCGTCCGACTCTATACAGCTCTCACCCCTTAACTACACGCTTCATGATGACCGGGATCAGGATAAGCGACAGAACCGCCACTAGAAAATGCAGAGGATTGGCAACCGCCCCGATATTCGGTTCCATTGGATTCGCCACGGTATTCACGGTGGTTAAGACGGCCATGACCAGACAAAGAATCGCATAATACAACCCTGCTCTAGAAGATTTGTTCCACATTACACGATATATGAAAGCACCGATCAAATTGGCCAAGAAAGCTGATATCGTGATGGAAAAGCCATTTAGCATTTCAAACTGATAGTTATTGGCAGCCATGATTGCCCATGCCAGAAAATTGGATAATAGGACGGAAATAATACCGGCTATAGAACCTACTGCAATCGTTTTACTTACTGTAGCCGGAGCGGCTTTTAGATTTGATGCTGTTTGCATAACATGCAACTCCCTCTATAAACTTATTGGCTTTGAAATTCTTGTGCCGATGAATCGGCATCAATTCGGGGCTTACGAAGAGTAAAGCTTAGCACCAACCCGATAAGAGCCAGAATGGCTGTAATCAGGAAGGCATCACCATACGCTGATGCAACATTTTCCGGTGGAACATTTGCCACACCACCATTCGTTCTGAAAGCAAGAAATCCGGTTAGGCCAGCCACGGCAAACGAAGTTACGACATGCTGTGCCGCCGTGGTCAATGAAGTGACACGACTGATAAGGCGGCGTGGGGCGGAATTGAGGACATGCGTGTTAAGCGCCATCATAATAAGCCCCATTCCGCATCCGATCAAAAATAAAGGAATCAGAAGGATCAAGAGTTCGGTATCCAAAGAAACTTGGGATAACCAGAAGAGAGCCGATGAAACGGCGGTTAATCCAACCAGGGCTAAGGGGCGCGCGCCAATCTTGTCAAACAGTCGGCCTCCTATCGGCGTAAACACAATTGAACCGACTGCCTGAGCCAACATGATCAAGCCCGTATCCATCGGGGAGTAGCCGCGGACAGTCTGGAGATATACGGGGAACAAGACCAGGACACCGAACATGGCAATTTGTACGAGCCACAGCAGCAAAATGCCCTTGGTGAAATCAGGGGATCGAAAAACGCGCAGTTCGAGCAAAGGCTGCTTGTGCCGCAATTCCACAACAATAAAACCAATCAAAGCCACGATTCCGATTGCAAGTCCGATTATCGTCCGGCTGGATGTCCAGTCCGTCCCCCCTTCATTGAGTCCGAAGGCCAGCATCGAGAAAGCGACGGGAGCAAGAAACATTCCCCACCTATCCAGCTTCGGCGCATGTCCCGGAGGAAAAACCGGCAAGAACTTCATCCCCAGAACTACTGCCAACACACCGATGGGCAAATTAATTAAAAAAATCCACTGCCAAGATACATAGTCGATCAGCCAGCCGGACAGGACAGGACCAATCGCAGGAGCAATCAGGATAGGTATGCCCAGCACACCCATCACCGCACCTATTTTATTCGGGGGCGCCAATCGGTAAATGACAGCCATTCCAATTGGCGTCACCATCCCACCCCCGAGCCCTTGCACAATTCGGAAAATAATTAATTGTTCGATGGTCTGAGCCATGGCGCAAAGAACGGAACCGGCTGTAAAAAGAACGATGGTAGCCAGAAATACACGCCTTGCCCCAAATCGATCGATCATCCAGCCTGCCAACGGAATAACAGCCGATAATGCCAGCGTATAGCCGGTAAAAGTCCATTGAACGACAGATAGCGTACTATGGAATTCCTGCAGGAACTTGGGCAAGGCAACATTTAAGACGGTACTGTCCAGAATAACCATAATCATTCCTACGACCACCGCCATGAGCGGGGACATGATGGTTCTCATGGAGAACGCCGATTCTGTGTCATTTGTCAGCACAGTATTAGCCAGAATGATCCCTCCTTTCTCTGTCGTATTCTTCAGAATCGCATTGCCAATTCGGCGGCTTTACTGACACCAGCTGTAATAATGTGTTCCGCACGTTCCGGAAATTGATTGTGCCCTTCTACGATCACCTTTTCGAGAGAAGTGATGCCGAAAGCGTTTAGAACTTTGGCCATATAGGCTACCGCCATCTCCGAATTTAGAGCGGGTCCTTCCGAGTAAACACCGCCCCTTGCATTTAGAAGGACGGCCTTTTTGTCAGAAAGCAAGCCAACCGCACCATGCTCGGTATACTTGACTACTTTGCCAACCTGATATAAATAGGACAAGTAGGTTAGCAGTTGGGCTGGAATCGTGAAATTCCATAGCGGAAAGGCAAAGACAACTTTATCTGCCGCCATAAACTGTTCCAAATAATAGTTGGCAGTATCTGCCGCTTGTTGTTCCTCCGAAGAGGTGTCCAGCCCTTGTGCCAATTTGTAGAGTCCGCTGAACATCTTGTTGTCGAAATACGGAAGTTCAGCGCGAAACAAATCCAATTCGGTGATTTCATCCGATGGATTTGAGTCCCGGTATACCTCCAAAAACATGTCATAAAGCTGAAGACTTACCGCCTGTTCCCGATCATTGGCCTTAATAAAGAGAACCTTCGACAAAATGACCACTCTCCTTTTCTGTGATTATTAAAATCATAGTTAAAACCAAAAAAATGCATCTTCCGAAATACAGTTTATTCCACAACTGTGATTTTGTCAATCATAGTTGTGGAATCATTTACTTCTCTTTGTTGATCCTAACTATCAGGTCTGCGATCGTATGCTGTTCTAAGACTCGAATCAGCTGTTGCTCCGATTCATGGATCACTTCCATAAACATTTCCCGCGTTTCCGTAGCGAAAGGTCCGTTGGATGTCGTTTCCAACAGGCCCGTATACAGAGGCTCCACCATCTGAATAGCCCGATACACATCGGCGAAAGTTACATCCTTGGGATGTTTGCTAAGAGCATAGCCGCCATCCCGGCCCTCTCTTGCTTCGACTATGCCCGCCTTGACCAAACGTGAAAGTACCCGACGGGTTAACGTAGCTTCGCTGCACATGTGACCAGCGATTTCGTTGCTTGCACAGTGTCCTTTATGGTGACCGGACATAAAAACAAGGGACTGCAGAGCATAGCCGAGCCACTTGGGAGTTGCCGGTGTTGTATATTTTTCCGTTATCATTAGTCATTCACCTCTATGTTATGAACGGTATAAGTAGCTCTATTTTAACAGCAGACCACTCATGATGCCACTCTTCGCGGCTCTTATTTGAAAAATAACAGCCCTTCCTGGAACGATTTATG
>Ga0209784_100351_pt1 | contig 22426 bp, 21 predicted proteins | sample AraplaCvi_mLB_r2_2_FD_184284 | JGI IMG/M metagenome (GOLD analysis project Ga0209784, IMG submission 184284) | Arabidopsis root microbial communities from North Carolina, USA - plate scrape CL_Cvi_mLB_r2 (SPAdes) (version 2) | ecosystem: Host-associated > Plants > Roots > Endosphere | place: USA...
TACATGCGGTAGTGGTGGAATGGCAGACACGCTATCTTGAGGGGGTAGTGGGTGTATACCCGTGGAGGTTCGAGTCCTCTCTACCGCATACTTTATAAAGAAGCTGTTTATCAAGTGGAATTCCCTTGGATAAGCGGCTTTTTTTGTTATGTTCTTCGCGTGCAGGAATAACGCTGCATCTATGGTGAAATGCCCTGTTTATCGTTTCAAATTGCCCTGAAAGTTTAAAGAGTACATGTAGAGACCATAATAGGGCATGAAGGAGATGAACGAGCATGAAACCATTATACACAGCAGATGTTAAAGTCGTCGGAGGGCGGGAAGGCTCGGTTGAATCTGCCGATGGCGTTCTCAATCACAAATTAAGCATGCCGAAAGAGCTCGGAGGTCCGGGCGGAGCCGGAACCAATCCGGAGCAGCTGTTCGCGGCCGGTTATGGCGCCTGCTATGAAAGCGCCTTGGCCAACATCGCCCGCAAGGAGGGCGTCGAGCTGAAGGTTGTCGTGATCCACTCCCAGGTGTCGATCGGAAAAGACGAAGGCGCTGAGGGCTTTAAGCTGGCAGTGAAGCTGAAGATCGAAATGCCGGGCATCGAACGAAGCCAGGCGGAGGATCTCGCGAAGAAAGCGCACGCGTTTTGCCCATATTCCAAAGCAACCCGGGGCAACATCGACGTGGAGTTAAGCGTAAGCTGACGATGGAGGATTCGGATGGCTCTCTAAAATGGGGGTCATCCTTTTTTGTGGGCTAAAGACGCTCAATATGAAACTTTTTACATGATACGCCGTACTTCAGTTAAAGCTATGCATTGAAAGGGGCGCTTGGAATGCGAATAGAACAAATGATAGAGGAACGGTTTGTATGCAGCAAATGCGGAGGGAACCACTGCCAGACGAAAGAGGTCTCGATGTCGGGGGCAGGCTTGAGCAAAATGTTTGATATCCAGCACAATCATTTCCTATTTGTTTCCTGCACGAACTGCGGATATGTGGAAGTCTTCAACCCGGATATATTGGAAGGTAAAAAGAGGGGGCAGTGGGCTCGATCCTGGATGTGTTCTTCGGTTGACATCACCCTTAAAATTCTTTAATATGACTAAGTACCAGAAAGTACAAACCAGTCATAAGGAATTTAAATAAAATAAACGGGTGATGAACATGCCATACAGACCGCAGATTGCAAATGTGACCACAGCTGGAAGCAATGAAAAGGAAGGGCTTTACGAATTCATTATCCACACGGCTGACGGAACGGATATTCGCGTATTCTATAACCGCTTCCCGGAATGGAAACTGACTGCGCTTAGCCGACTTGGGAAAGTACCTTGCCCGGTTTGTCGTAAGGATTTCATATGCAAATGCATGGAGAAATTCTCGAACGAATTCGACCAGCAGATGAGAGACGGCGAGTGGCTGAACAAAGCTGCTGAGTAATAAACCAATAAGCGTACTTGATCAAGCGTAGGAGAGGGCTCCTGCGTTTTTTCTTTTTTTATGGCGTGAAGGGAGCGAATAAAATATGAAGGATCGTGCAACCGAAAATCATGAGGAATATGCAATTGTGCTGATTGATGGCGTGTGTCATATGTGCCAGGGGCTGACTCAATTCATTATCAAGCGAGATCCCCCGGGGGCTTTCCGGTTCGCTTCGCTGCAATCCGAGATCGGTCAGGAGCTGTTGAGGCAGGGAGGGCTCGATGGAGATTCCCCGGAGACGATGGTGCTGATTGAACTGGGTAGATATTACACCAGATCGACGGGAGCTCTTCGGATTGCGCGACGTCTTCGCTTTCCTTGGCCGCTGTTGTATGTCCTGATCCTGATACCCCCTTTCTTCCGGAACCTGGTGTACCGCTGGGTGGCAAGGAACCGTTACCGGTGGTTCGGGCAATCCAGTGAATGCATGGTCCCGACGCCGGACATTCGGCGCCGGTTTTTATCCTGATTCCGCTTGTTTCAATGATGATGTTCTGCCGTGCCTTCTTGGAATGTCGGAGTTCCCGCTTCCAGGTAGGCGAGCTCGGCCTCGGACAGTTTGCCGACGGCGAACGGTTTCTGGGGAATGATGATGGAGCCGTTGTTGCCGCTGTGCAGCTTGATGAAATACAGCCCCTCTTTTTCGAAGGTTTTGGTCACCGTATACACGCCATCACCCACCTCGACCGCATCCGTCATGGGATCCCGCAGGGAACCGTCATGGCTCCACAGCTCGTAGTGGACAAAATCCGCATCGGGCACTCTTTTGCCGTCTTGGGTAAGGATAATCTCGATGGTCTCCGGCTGTTGGACGGATAATACATCCGGGATGTTCACCTCGGCCATCAATGGGATTTCTTTTTCATACCGGTCGGCTGCCTCGGGACTGGCAGAACAAGCGCTCAGCAGCAGAACCGATAGCAGTACGGTTATAATAATACGGCCTTTCACGATCATGAAACCGCCACCCCTTATATTTGATTGAGTCCTAAGCGAATCAGGCGTTCAGGAAAGCCTTGATCGCCGGTACCTTCCGTACGATGGCGTAATCGATGATCCACACGATGATGAGGGACAAGCCCACAAGCGGGAACAGAATCCCCAAAGCGATAAACAGCAGCAGGAACAGCCTCATGCTCTTGGCGCTTGCCTCGGGCGCTTTCGGAGCCCCCAGTCCGTGGTCCGGTTTTCGTTTCCACCACAAGTACAAACCGCTTACCGCAATGAGAATGATGCCTAGGCATATCAGCAAACTGAAAATTTGGTTGACGATGCCGAATTGGGTTCCTTTGTGCAGCGTAATGCCCAAGGCAACGGCTTTGCCGACGGATCCGTAATGATCATAGCGATAATCCGCCAACACCGCTCCGCTGTACTGGTCGATATGCAGGGTGGCTTCGTCCTGCGCTTTCGGCGGATAGGCCGACAACGTATACACCCCGTCCGCTTGCTGTGGGATGCTGATGGTGTAACTCGGATGCATTCCCTCGCTTCGGGCTACGTACATGACATCTTCAATCGGAAGCGGCATAAAGTCGGAGATGGTGGAGTTGGGAACCTCCAGATTTTCGGCCGCCCAAGGCACCTCTGCCACTTCCTTCGTCCGTACCACATGGGAGGATGGCGCACTGCCCGACCAGATGGAAGGAGGATAGCCGGCACCGGTATTGGTTGCCACGATTTGGAAATTGCTGCCCCACAGGCCTGACCAAGGTAATCCGGTCATGACGAGAAACAGCATGCCTGCTGCGATCCAGAATGCGGGAACGGCGTGCAGGTCCCGGCGAAGAATTTGCTTGCCCTTGCCAAGCCTCGGATACAGGATCCCTGCGAGGCTTCTTTTCTTTTTGCTTTTGTTTTTATTTTTCGGGAACCATAAAAACAAACCGGTGATGATGAGCACGATCGCCCAGCAGGCGGCAAGCTCCACGATCCGGTCCCCGATGGTTCCGACCATCAGCTCGCCGTGGAACTCCTCGATTTTGTCCATGATCCGGTCTTTGTCTTTCAGTTCGCCCATCTTTTCTCCCGTATAGGGGTCCATGAAGACGGTCATGGATTCGCTGCCCGAGGTCAGACTGATTTCCGTGGAGCGGGAATCCGACTCGCCGGGGCGGTATTTCGTGATGGTAGCGTCAGGGTAGAGCTCTTTCACTTGTCCGACCAGCTTGCTGGGCGTTACCCGTTCGGCTTGTGGGGTTACCGTGTAGTAGTCCCGATATAACGCTTGTTCAATCTGAGGCTTAAATAAGTAAACGGAGCCGGTTACAGCCAGGATGATCAGAAAAGGAGCGAACATGATGCCGGCATAGAAATGCCATCTCCAGACGGTTTTGTACAGTGGGGCAGAGCTTGGATTTGCTGATTGATTTTCATTGGGTTTGGCTGCCGGCGTTTTCTTTTTCCCCATGGCTCGTGGCTCCTTTTCAAATACGGCTAAAATTTATATAAGATGAACATATGCGTTCATTTCATATGCAATCAGGTTCATAGCTACTTCAGCGGTGCCCGGAAACCGGCTTGCTCGGCTTCTTCCTCGCTGCAGAACCACTGCTCCTGCTTCGTGCGCTCATAGTACGGGGATTCGGGCGTATGATAGATTTTCTCGCCCTTGGAGTTGATGTTGCCTTTAATGTCGCAGGCTTGCTCGGACGGTTGGGGCTTCTCGGTAGGCGCTTGGATTGCTGTGGCGTCAGGGTTGTTGTTCTTATTCGTATCGTCCTGTTCCTCGGGATGGAATCCGTCTTCCTGGGCGTAGTTCTCTACGCTCCATATGCCGAGCCCCTTGTCCCGGCTGATTCGCTGCAAATCATCGAATTTGTCCACATAGCGCGTGTTGGGCGGATAAATGTAGGCAACGCGGGCCAGTCCTTCCTCAAGCAGCGATTCCTGGACCATTTTCCCGTCGGCATACACGTAAGCGAGCAGCCTGGAGTATTTATCCCGGTTCGGACCGATATCGAACTCCAATTCAAGCCGATCGGCTTGTTCCACGAGCTCCTTCGTAAAAGCCTTGGCCTCGGGCCCGAACGGCTGGACGCCCAGTTTCGGATGGCTTGTCTCGGGCGTGTCGACCAGCAGCATGCGAACATTCTCTTTTTTGCCTTCGAACATGACGCTGATGGTGTCGCCGTCAACGGCTTTGACCAATTCCACGGCAACCCGCGGCAGGTTCAGATCATCGGTGGGATAAGTTGTCTGCTTGGCATTCGTTGTGCCGGCGTCTGTCTTGGCTTCGGATGTACGTTTCGCTGCGGTTTCTTCGTTCGATGTCGCAGGGGACATCAGCGGCTGGCTGCAGCCGGATAATAACAGCAGGGCGGTTAGAAAAGCGGCTAGTATACGTTTGTTCATGGGTGTCACTCTCCAAGCTTGGAAGTATTGGTTTAGATGGTTTAGGAGTTTATATATGTTAATTCTATATAAGAAGTTTCTATATAGAGAACACTCGTTCTAAGCCTATATAGTAGGACATTTATCCTTGCTTTGACAATAGTGATTAAGGGCTATCTCTACATAAAAAATAAAATCTTGCCGTTCTCCTGCAACTGTGATATTCTAATGTCAAATTATAACAGACAACGGAAGCACCGTTCATTGTCCGCGATTTCGCGGCTTTGACGGTGCTTTTTTTGCGTTGTTACAGAGGAGAGGGATTGGCATGATGATACCGGCCCGACTTGTGCTGGCAGTGCAGGATTCCCGGTATGTCGAACCGCTGCTGAATTATGTGCATGGAAGCTCCTACGGATCGGCTCTGCAGGTGACCGCATTTACCCGCGTAGAATCCTTCCTACATTATATGGACTCGGGGGAGACGCCAAATTTGGTCGTGGGAGATGCGGATATGCTGGAGAGCTGGCTCAGCCTGGGGGAGGCATCGGTTCCATGGCTGCTCCTAAGCGAAGGCCATTCAGCGCTTTCTCTTATGGAGGGCTGCGACAGCACCCCGAAATACCAGCCGCTGCCTCAGCTGCTGGACATTATGATAACCCGTTGCAGGCGAAGCGGGGGAACGCTGGAGAAATTGAATTCGGGATCAACGCCGGTGCTAGGCATCGTCTCTTCCCTGGGAGGGAGCGGGAAATCAACGATCGCCATGAACATGGCGAAGCAGCTTGGCGTGCTAGGTTTGAGAGTTTTCTATCTCAATTTGGAGAGCGTGAACAGCAGTGCGTTGTTTCCGTCCGGATCCGTCGGCATGGAGGGGAGCTTTTCGCGATTACTGTATGACGTTAAGGCCTCCCAAGAATCGGCTTCCGATACGGAGCTGTCGATAGCTCCCTACATCATCAGACATCATGGCTTGAAGTGCGATGCCTTTGAGCCCAGCTTCAACGTTAAGGAAATATCGGAAATGACTGTGGACGATACATCCCAGCTGTTGACCTCACTGATCGCATGCCATCATTACGATGCCATTGTGGTGGATACCGAAGGGGACTCGGGGGAACGATTGCAGGCGGTTCTCGAACAGGCCGGACTGCTGATCTGGGTGCTGTTGGATGATTTGATCAGCATGCATAAGAGCGGCGTATGGCTGGATCAATTGGAGCTTAAGAGCCCCGCCCTGTTCGGAAGCGTGAGGAAACGGAGCCGCTTCATCGTCAACCGGTACACGGGTCAGCTTGTTAACGGGCTTCCCCGCAAGGATATGAGCATAGACGGCGTGCTGCCTTATATCCCTTCATGGAAGCAGCTCCATCGGGAAGATCTGCTGTTGTCCTCGCCGATCTATCAAAGGGAGGTATTGAAGCTCTGCCAGCAGCTGCTGGAGGGCTCGGGTATCATGCCGGTTCATGCGGGCGGTGGGAAGTGATGTTGGAGGATCCGTTTAAATCGGTTCGGGATCAGGTTCGCTCCGAGCTTGATATGAGTGCGAGCGTTAACAACTCGGAATTAATGGCCCGCATCGAGGAAATGGTGTGGAGAAGACGCGAGCTCATGGAGCTGACCGCAGCCGAGAAGCGGAGGCTGGTGCGGAGGGTATTCGACTCTTTTCGCGGGCTGGATGTGCTTCAACCTCTGGTGGACAACCCCCGGATTACTGAAATTATGATAAACAGCCACCAGGATATATTCATCGAGCAGGACGGCGAGGTCAAGAAGCTGCCGCTCCAATTCGAGTCCCAGAGCCGGCTGGAGGATATCATTCAGAGCATTGTGGGTACGGTAAACCGGGTGGTGAATGAATCGACGCCCATCGTTGACGCGAGATTGAAGGATGGCTCCCGGGTGAATATCGTGCTCCCGCCCATCGCGCTGAAAGGGCCGACCATGACGATCCGCAAGTTTCCGGAATCGCCGATGACGATGGATGACCTGGTTGGAAGGGGAGCGCTGACGGAGGAGGCGGCAGAGCAGCTCCGGATATTGGTTAAGGGCAAGTATAACATTTTTATAGGCGGCGGGACGGGGTCGGGGAAGACGACTTTCCTGAATGCGCTGTCGCAATATATTCCGCCTGATGAACGTGTCATTACGATCGAAGACTCGGCGGAGCTGAAGATCGTGACGGTCCCGAACCTCGTGTCGCTGGAGACCCGGAATGCCAACACGGAAGGCCGGGGGGAGATCGCGATGCGCGATCTGATCCGTTCCTCGCTGCGGATGCGTCCCAATCGGATCGTGGTGGGCGAGGTGCGGGGCAGCGAGGCGCTGGATATGCTGCAGGCCATGAATACCGGGCATGACGGAAGTTTGTCGACGGGGCATGCCAACAGCACGCAGGACATGATCAGCCGTTTGGAGACGATGGTGCTGAGCGGTGCGGATCTTCCGATCAGCGTAGTCCGCCAGCAGATTAGCTCGGCGATTGATATATTTGTGCATTTATCCCGGTTAAGGGATCGATCGCGACGCGTAACGGAGATTAGCGAAGTGATTGGAATGAGCGACGGCGAGGTGGTGCTGAACCCGCTTTACCGGTTTCGTGAAACGGGCGAATCGGGCGGCCGGGTGATCGGGCGCCTGGAGCCTTGCGGCAATCCGCTTCAATCGGCGGACAAGCTTCATATGGCCGGGATTACGGCTTGGCCGCTGCAGAAGACGATGGAGGTGACATAAATGAAACGCTCCGGCAGTCCTGCCTGGATGTCCAAAGAGGGCCAAGGCGGCCGAGTGATCAAGAGGAGCAAAGCCGCCGGTAAACCCGAGCATGCAGCGGGGGCTCGAACCCATGCCCTTCCGGATTACAGTGTCTATCATCTCTCCATGAGGCAGAGAACGGCATGTGTGATCCTTGGCGGCCTTTTGTTTTGCTTCATCGGTTATCTGTTCTATCACAACCTGATATTGTCGCTGCTGCTGGGAGCGGGGGGGCTGATGATCCCTAAATTGTGGCGGCGGTTCATGCTGGAACGCAGACGAAGGACGATGAATCTTCACTTCAAGCAAGCTCTCTATTCCTTGTCCTCGTCCCTGTCGGCCGGCCGCTCCGTGGAGAACGGGTTCAGGGATGCCGTTCAGGACTTGCTGCTTCTGGATCCCGGGGGCAGCAGCGATCTGATCTTCGAACTCAAGGTCATTGTGTCCCGTTTGGAGTACGGTGAGCCTATTGAAGTGGCACTGCAGGATTTTGCAAGAAGGGCGGGGATGGAGGATTTAACGAATTTTGCCGATGTCTTCTCGACTTGCAAACGCACAGGCGGGGATTTGGTCGAAGTCGTGCGCAGAACCTCGTCCGTCATCGGGGAGAAGCTGGATATCCAGCAGGAGATATCCGTGATGATTGCACAGAAGCGATTCGAATCCAAGGCGCTTCTAGCCGCCCCGTTCCTCCTGCTGCTGTTCATGAATATGACATCCCCCGATTATATGGAGCCCATGTACAGCGGATCGGGGATCATGATCTCTACTTTTGCACTGGCGGCTTTAGGAGGCTGTTTCTTATGGATCACCAAAATGATGAATATCAAGGTGTAAGGAGGTGAGGCGGGAATGCTGACATGGATGTCCGGCGTGCTGATGGTTCTGCTTGTGGGTGGTTGGGTGGTGCTGAATCAAACGTGCGGCGAACGATACCATCGTCTTGGCAGATTGTCCATGGATGGGCTCAGGCTGCAGCGGTTAGCGCCGCCTCTGTTGTTCCTGCTGGAGCGGGGGAAGGTTCCGATGCGCTTCCCGATTGTATTCTACCGGATGCAGGGCTCCGTTCAGAAGATCCATGGCCTGCGGCACAGCGCGGAATTGACGTTGTTATTTATGGCCGAGGCCCTTGCGTATACATGGCTTATTTTGATCGGCGGCTGCTTGTGGTCATTGCTGTCCGGGGACGTAATCGGACTTCTGGCTGGATTGGCATTGGGGGCATTGCTGCCCGTCGCTTTGATGAAGGACCTCCATAAAAAGGTCACGCTGCGTGAGCAGGATATCGTGATGGAGCTGCCGGAGCTTCTGAACAAAATTGTGCTGCTTGTCGGCGCCGGCGAGACGGTGCAGAGGGCGATCATTCATTGCGTGGAACGGAACGAGGACGCGAGCCATCCCCTGTATGCTGAACTGAAGAGAATGGTGCTTGAATGGGAGGGAGGCCATCCGTTCCAGCAAGCCTTCGAGCAGTTCAATAAACGGTGCGGCGTTCAGGAAGTATCGATATTTACAACAACCGTCCTGCTTAATTTTCGGCGCGGCGGTAATGACTTTGTCCTGGCACTGCGGGATTTGTCCAGAGTGCTGTGGGAGAAGCGCAAGGCCATTGCAAGAACAAGGGGCGAGCAGGCCTCCTCGAAGCTGGTGCTGCCAATGGTGGTCATCTTCATGATCGTGATTGTTTTGCTCGGAGCGCCTGCATTTATGATGATGAACATGTAGAAGGGACCGGTGTACGAAATATGATGTTAAACATGGCGAAGAACGGGATGAAAGCTTTTTGGAAGGATGAGAAAGGGATCGGAACGCTTGAGATGATCCTGATCCTCGTCGTTATTTTGATTATCGCGCTTATATTTAAAGATCAGATTACGGCCTTGGTGAACAACTTGTTTAAAAACGTGAACAACAAGAGTAAAGAGTTCCTTGAATAATCGGCTGCAGAGAAGATGGAAGGACGATACGGGGAGCTTCACGGTTGAAGCCTCCCTGGTTCTTCCCATCGTGCTGACGGTGACGATTTTGCTTCTGTTCCTATGCTTGTATATTTATCAGCAGTCCATGCTGGTTCAGGCATCGGCAGCTGCTTCTGAAAGGACTGCGTATATCTGGGACAACAGCCATAAGATCGCTGCCTCGGGATCCGTGGAACAGGGCCGCCATGATGCGTTATATTGGCGGTTAACCGACGATAACGTTGTCGGGACCTTATTCGGTTTGGCGGGGGGAGACAGTACGAGGTCGATTACACTGCCGCAAGGGGAGGTTGAGGGCGGAAAATTGCCCGAGCTTAAGATGTCCAAGGGCGGCACGGCCGTGCCTTCCAGCATGGCTGGAGAGATGCGTTATACGAATCAGCTGCTCATGCGAAAAGTAACGACGTCGTTAAACGAGCAGGTCTCTCTGACGCCAATCAGCCGAATGCTGGACGATGGCGGCCAGATCAAGGTCAACTCACAATCGATTGTGGTTGATCCCGTTGAATTTATCCGCACGGTGGATTTGATGCGGTATTACGGATCGAAGTTTCAAGGCGGGAGAAACGGAACGGATAAGGCAGCCGCAGGAGAAGTTCTACAAAAGTTCGGAGGTTCGCGATAGTCATGACGAAGCAAGGGAAAGCGCGGTCTAGTCGGAGAAGGAGAGAGGTGGGCCGATCGCCTGATGGATCTGTATCTGTTTTTTTGATTATCGCTCTGGCAGCCGTATTTATGTTTGTAGCCATATTCATTGATTTCTCGCGTATCGCGGCCATGAAGGTGCAAAGCGAGAGGCTGACAAGAGCAGCCGTACGCTCCGTGATGTCATCCTACGATCCGCAGCTTCAGAAGGAATACGGACTGTATGCCCATGGAGGCACCAGCGGGGATCTCATTATGGGCAATGTGCTGAATGACAGCTTGAATCCGGGAGACCGCAGCGATGCGTTCCGGTTAATGGCGATGGAACTCGATAGCTCGGGGCTTGAATTGCAGCGTCCATTGGGCGCTTATGACATCTTCAACCGGCAGATCATCGAGGACATGAAGTATAAAGCGCCGATCGATTTCACTTTAGAATTAGTGGGCAAGTTCAAACCGCTATCGCAGTCCATGAAGGAAGCTTCCAATACGGTCGATGTGCTTAAGAAGCTGCGCAAGCTGTATGACAAGCGGGAAGCGGCGCTGGATGAGATGCTGGCAAAACAGCGCAAGGCAGGAGAGCATGCGATCCAGCTATCGAAGCTGGTTATGGATCCGTCTGGACAACCAATCAACGATACTTCGCTTGGGGGCAGCATCCAAGCCGCTGCCGACGGGGCATCGCAGTATGAGGATTATAAAGATAAACAACAGGAGGACGCGGACAGGCCTCCCAAGGAGAAACAGTATACGCTTCTACTCATGGCTTACCGGAGCGGAATGTCTTCCATCGGCTCGCAGATATCGAGAGAGGCCGGACGGTTTCAGCGGGAGAATGACAAGCTTCTAGCGGATGCGCAGCAATTATGGGAGGAAGCCAGGAGTTTGAACGAGGAGATGAAGCAGGCCATCAAGGAATCCGAGAACCGTTCATCTAATGCGGGGTATGACCAAGTGACGAATGACATAACGCCGGGGTCTGCTGCTTCCCCCGGGTCAGAAGCGGAGATGATCCAATCCATTCGGAAGCAAGCGGACAAATTAATTCATAGCGATGACTTCTTAAACGGCTTTCGGCAAGAAATCGACAACCAGGAGCGTCGATATCAACAGGTTGTCCGAGCTGTGGCCGCGCTACAGTCTTCATTGGGCGGGGAGGGGATGAAGGGAGCCGTACTCGGAGCTAGCCGCGAATTGCAGAATTACATTTCTAATTATGGGGTATCAGGCAGCGGAAATATCATGGATCGGCAGCAGGCGGCGTTGGAGCAGTTTCGCACATCGGATAAGGAACGGAAGGCGATGGAGAAGCTGGCCAATCAGAAGCTGAAGCAGGCATCCAAAGCCATCGAGGCGATCAACGGGCTGAATGGACAGCATCAAGCCATTAGTGATGAGTTTCGTGAACTCCAGCAGTACTATGACGAAAGCCTTCAATTTAATGCGGAAGCGGACAGCATGAGTAAGGGAAAGCCACTGGACGACGATCCGTATGATGCCGGCAAACAAGCAATGGATAATATGGACGGTATGTTTGGATTTATGGGGAACGTGCTTGGCGGTGTTAGGGATGAACTGTTTCAGAATGAGTACGCCGTTCATTATTATCAGCATTTCGATGTCGGGAACTTATCCGGAATCGTTGACGGGTCCAGCACGGGAGAGGAGATAGTGCAGGAGTTCGCTATCGGGAACCAGGAAGTGGAATATATTCTGTACGGATTTCACAACCCCGCCGGGAATATATCGGCGGTTTATGCAGAAATCTTCGCTTCCAGGCTCGCCATTCGGACGATGGAAGGATTCGTCGTCAACAGCAAATTAGGAAATCCGTTGGCGGTTTTGGCGGCAGCCATTCTGTATGGGATTGAGAAGGCTATCGAGGATATGATCCAGCTGTGTCAGAAGGGAAGCGTTCAGCTTTCCAAGTATGTACCCGTTGAGCTTACCTACAGGGATCATTTACGAATATTTTTGTTTATTCACAGCAATAACGAGAAGAAGTTATCGCGCATGCTGGCGCTGATACGATTAAATACCGGCATCAATCCAGCGGAGCGATTTACTTATGCTACAGGGGAAGTTAGGACGGCCATGCGTTTATGGTTTCTTCCGGGAGTGACGAAGTCGATCGGCGTTGCATTCGGAAGCGACGGGGATGAAGTTCAAGGAAGTCGGTACTTGGTCAAGCGCAAGGCGGATTTTTCCTATTAGGATTAGGGGTTACTTGAATGAAATGTGTATCGGTATTACGAAAGCCTTTGCGTAATAGTAAGGCGTCGGCGGAGCAAGGAAGCATGGTCGTGGAAGCTGCGCTTGTGCTGCCGATGTTTATGTTTTTTGTCATTTTTCTCATATATATCGTGCAGATGACGTTGATATCGACGGCGCTCCAAAGCACCGTTTCCGATACCGTCAAAACCGTAGCGGCCCATATGTATCCTGTTTCGCTAGCCGTGCAGGCGAATGCAGGGGGTAACGGAACAGGCGAGGGCACACCCAAATTGTCGCTGTCCGATTGGGTTTCGAAATATAGCGACTCGCTTCCTTCTCCTGCTAAGGAGTGGATCACGGAAGCCGTCGCTTCAGGTGAGGAGCCTCTGCAGCAGCTTAAGAACCAAACCGTGGAAGCCGTACTCGATCCCGTGGTCAAGCCGATGATGAAGCCGTTTATGCCTGACCGCCTTCTGGATTATGACCGAATCCATGTGTCCAATGTTCACATACCCAATTTGAAGAGCGGCACGAGTCCTTATTTTGGCATTGAGGTGAATTATGCCCTTCCAATCCGGGTTCCTTTCTTGAACAAACGCATCGTGCTGCAAGCGAAGGCTCAGGAGAGGCTGTGGATTGGAGACACGGGAGAAGGCGGGGGAGATTCGGGGAACGGGGACGGCTCAGAGAACGGAGCCATTGAGCTGTTGGAGAAGCCGAATCCGGCCGTCGCAAGCAAGCAGGCTAAAGTAAAGGTGAAAGTAGAGGCAGGGGCCAGCGCTCAATTATCAGTCTATTACAAGAGCGGTCAGAGCACGGCTAAATATTTGGGTTGGAAGACCGCGGATGATAACGGCTATATCGAATGGGAATGGAACGTGGGGTTTAATACAACGCCGGGGACTTGGCTGTTCGTGGTTGAGACGGCAGACGGGCAGCGGATCGAGGTGCCGTTTACGGTGGTAGCGCGGTCGGGTTCATGAGAGGTTCAAGAGCAAGGTTATGAAATATAGGGTTCTAAAGTAATATCCAAGGAAAGTCTTTCCACTAGAAGCAATTCGTTGTGCGTCAATAGTTAAAGTTCTATTCAGACTATTCCTTGAATAGTCGCGCAGGGGAGGTTGATGGGTGTGGCCGTTGCCTTTGGTATTTGTGCCGTTTATCTGATTGCGGCCTTTATTACAGATCTTCGTTCCATGAAGATACCGAATGCTCTAACCGTACCAGCTATGCTGTCCGGCCCGATCTTTCATGGCGCTCTGAACGGATGGGAAGGCCTGCTCTTTTCTTTGAAGGGTCTTGGAGCTGGGTTTCTCATCTTGTTGATCATGTATTTTATAGGGGCTGTAGGAGCGGGCGACGTTAAGCTGTTCGGTGGGATCGGCGCCTGGACCGGCTTGTGGTTTACCTTGCAGGGCATTATGTATTCTGTCCTTTTTGCCGGTGCCATCGGTTTGCTCATTCTGCTCTGGCGGCGGGAGACGATGAAGCGAGTACGCCGTGTCGTTGGCAGTATCGCCGGAGTTTTTGTCATGAAGAGCTGGTTGCCATGGCGCAACAGCCAGGAGGAGCACTTGCGATTTCCCTTTATGATGGCTGTTCTTCCTGGCATGATCAGCACGTATCTAGTACTCCACATGTAGGAGGCGGCGCTTATGTTCGGATTAAAGGCGGATTTTATGCAGAACGGCGGGACGATCATGGTGCTGGACCGGGATGAAGGGATCCAGTCAGCAGAATTGAATCATGTGCAGCTGGGTATGATCCGTTCTTCGAGAATCCCGCACTTTTTGAAGCTGCATATGAAAGAAGTCGATTACAAAGTAACCTTGGAATATGATATCACTGGCAAAAAGATGCTGTCTCAGGCATTGAAGAGCGAGCGCATGACGTTGACCGAGTACTACGGGCTGCTGCTGCAGATCGCTACCGCATTGGAGGACAGCAGGCTGTATATGCTTCAACCCGAGAATTACATACTTCATGAGGATTTTCTGTTTGTTGAAGGTTCCCTGCATCTTGGCACATTATATTTAACCTATGTTCCCCTTGCCGTTAATGAGACAACCAGTAACCGTCTCCCTGTAACGCTTAAGGAGCTTATGACAAGGCTTCTCCTATCGGTCTCGGAGCTGAAAGGAGGAGGGATACAAGCATTGATGTCCTTCTGCAGTGAACAGAGCTTCAGTTTGCCGGGACTTAAGCGGCTTGTCATTGAACTGCTTGCAGGAGAAGATGGTGAAAGCGAACAAGCAGGAACGCAAGCGAAGATGGCAGTGCCTGCACGTGTGAATGAAGGATTGCCCTATACCGATATTCCCTCAAACAGCAGCGTCTCTAGGCCTGCCTTCTCATTTGCAGAGCCGGCTCACAGCCGGAGTGCGGCATTGCAGACGGAGAATGACGGCAACACAGATAAACAGAGTTTAATTCGAAGCCTGACGGAACGTACCAACGAGATGTTTGGGAAAAGCGGGCGAAACGAAGAGGGTAATTCTCACGCCGGTCGCCCCCCATCAGGTCTTCCCGCGTGGTCACCTGGCACAGATGATTCAAGTCTTGATGAAGCGGAGCATGGCAAATCTTCGCCGGTTCGGACCTATATTTTGCTAGGATGTTTGCTCGCCGCAGCGGGAGCATGGAGAATGTTGTACATGAATCAACCGGGTCCGCTGATGCTGGGGCTATCGGTAGGGATTACGATTCTGCTCGCCGTGATCGCTTGGCTCGGCTACACGGGCAAACTCCGGCTGCACTCACGGCGAGCGGAGGATTGGTCCGGTTCATTGCCCGTGTTTGAATCTACAGAGCTAAATCCGCAGGAGCATGCCAAGTGGAAGTCCGTCCCGCGTTTTGAGGCTGATCCCTTATCAGGTCTTCTTACGGGAAAACAGGCAGCGGACTCAGGGAAAGCATCAGAAGCAGAGCTTGGTGAGGGGAATGAGCATTGGAGATGGCAGTTTCCTAAATCTCCATTTAACATTGAGCGGGATCACCCTCCGGCGGGATCTTCTGCACAGTCTTTGCGGGACCAGGCTTTTTCGCGTTCGCCTAACGCCGGGGCAGGAGATTCTTATAGGGAAGAAGGGGATTATTATGCACAGCTGTCCCAACGGACGGAGGTGCTTTCGTCCTCTGGTGGTGGGGGAGCTACCGTGCTGTTAAGTCCTGAGACCGCCGTTCGTCCGTCCGGGCAACATTCGGCCAGGGACTATCTTGAGCTTAACGAACCGAATGCAGCCGTCCCGCAGCGAATTGAACTGCATCAGCCTCATTTCATCATCGGCCGATCTCCCGACGTCGCCCAATTTGTAGCTGAAGGTGTGGGGACTTCACGTGCACATGTCGAGCTCTCGCGCGAAAGCGGTGGATACGTCTTGAAGGATCTGGGTTCCAGAAACGGTACGATGTTGAAGGGGGAGTCCATGGTGCCTTATAAAGAATACCCTCTGATGGAAGGGGATGCCTTTATTATTGCCGGATGGACGTTTACCCTGCGCAGGGGGTTATATTAGTACGGGATTATTATAGTAGAAGTAAGATTTGCGAAGCTATTATTCTATGAAGCTTAGAGGGAATTCGGATTATTTCAGAAAACCAAAGGTGTACCCTAATTTTTAGAGGGGCCTTTGGTTTTTTATTTTTACTAGATCCATAAAAAACATCTGGTATGATGATTATGGTAAAATGTACCGATTAACTATACATGACTAGCTTTGTATATGTTAACGATTTATTAAAAACATCTTGTGTTTTTTGATTCATGTGTATAAGGAGGACTTTGATGTGTCTGAAGATCTAAATAGAGAAATATTGAAAGAGCTAAAAGAAATCAATAATAAACTAGACACCTTGAACTCGTCAAAAGGAATATCAGGAACTCTAAAAGTTATTGCCCTGATATTCGGGTTTTTAGTGATAGGACCTTTGCTTGTAGGGATAATGGTGTATCTATTTAATTTAACTGGCTAAGATCTCCTCTATATTCAGGGCGTAGGGACTTCACGGGCTCGAGCTTTCGTAGTGTAAACGGAGGTACGTCCTGAAGGATCTGGGTTCGAGAAACGGTACGGTGTTAAAGGGGAGTCCATGGTGTGCCATATAAAGAATATCCTCTAATGGAGGTTGATCAGTAATTTAATTTCATTTAAGCACAAGCTGATATTTTTACCATGGCTAATTTTCCAAAGATTTGGGGACTAGTAGAAACAATCTAAATTAATACAGTTAAACAATTTTTTCATAAAACTAAACGAAAAGAGGTTTGAGAAATTGATACTTAGATATGTCGATCCGGCAAACATTAAAGAGGTCGAAGAGTTGGTAAATGGCATATACAATACCCGTGACGATAATATAATTCAGTTCATGGAATTATACCACACACTTTAGAATTTAAGACTTGAGTTAATAGGCCTAAAAAGCATTCTGCTTAAAGAGGATGTTTGGCCCCGAATAAATTTTGCTAATACAGCTTTAAAAAAATATTATTATGAAAATGACAGAGAACCATATAAAAGTGTTGAGGAATATATAACAGGGGAGTTTTCTGAGGCAGTCAAAACCCAAGGCAAAGAATTTAAAAATGAGTTTAAAGAACTAGTTGAAAACAAATTAATAAATGAGGCATTAAGTCAAAAGATATTAATGGAATTACGAAATCAAATTACGAGTACTAGTTTGCCAAATTTCAAGAATATTAATTACAATGATTTGATATATTCAATCAATTCGAATGTTATTTATGAGTATTTTATAAACTACGTAAAGTCGCTTGTAGAAGAGAAGAGACAAGAAAAAAAGAATTTCAGACTAGGGACCACGCTTGCGATAGTAGGGATAATTGTATCTATTGCTTTAACTTTATTTACACTGAAATGATGGAGAATTCTAATTAGTTAATCAAATGAGTCTTTCATAAATAATTTAAAGGCGAATTACTTGATACAAAAGGGTAAACGGCAAATTAAAATTGCACTTATGAGAGGAGACTTATATGAGAAGAGAATGGGAGCAAAACGTTCATTGGAGAGTTCAAACGAATGATAAGCGAATAACAATAATGCGAGATCATAATTGGGCTTTTGGAGCATGGGAATTAGCAAGGTTAGAAGGCCAGATTAAACAAAATTCTTTGCTTGTTCATGTTGATTCTCACCTAGACGATGCCATAGACGGATTATTGTTGGAGGGGCTAATGGAGGCTGGCAACAAAGAACAGATATTCGAACTTAGTAAAGGGTTCGATTATTTATCGAGAGAAACACCAGATCGTACTTACATGAAATATGATAATTTTATTTGGCCTTCGCTTGCTCGTGAGACTATTGGAGAGATCATTTTTGTCTCTCGAGACAGAAAAGATATGCAAATGCTAGAAGAACTAAAGAAAAGTGATAGTGCTGAGAGTAAATTAATCTTATCTAAACTCCCATTAAATTTTCAACACAAATATCAAAGGTACACCACAATAGAGGAATTCCTCCAGAGATATAATAGTAAGAGCTTTTCAGATATGGTATTAGGCAGATCTGCTATTCTTGACCTGGATATTGATGTATTTAATTTTTCGGATGATTACAACATGAACCCAGACCTTAGACCCCTACATGAGGTGAGGGAGCTTACTGAAGAATTGTTAAACTTATATCCTTGGGACTTAATAACGATAGCTATCTCGCCAGAGTACTGTGGAGGTGCACATGAGGCAGAGATGCTGTTAGAAAATGTAGTGAAGATAATGAAATTAGACTTAAATACAATAGAAAATATAGATGTAAGTTAACCTGAATATAAATTAGCCTTTGACAACAATAAGTATAGATACAGATTGACGCGAATCTGGGATAGTGATAAAGAGGTTGTTGGTGTGATTATGCTAATCCAAGTAAAGCTAATTCTCTAAAAACGGATGACAATTATGACTTAACCAATTATCTAAATTGTAATAATTACGGTGGAGTTGATATTGTAATATGTATGCGTTATGTGTACCAAGCCCGAGGAGCTTTAATTTAAAGATCAGTATTATGAATCTTTTAATGACGCGCACATTGTAAAAGTAGACGCGACAAGAGTCACCTTTATTATAGCTTGGAGACTTAACGAAGACGTTAGACGTAAAAGGGCAATCGAGACATTATTGTTGCCTTATGGTTTTGAAGACCTTCAAGGCAAGAGTCCACGTCATTCTTTACACATAACCAATAAATGGGAGGTAACTCCTTATCAATTTAGATATATATAGTAAAACGAATCTTTCGACGGATATATGTTAATTCTAGGTGGAAGATATGGCAGTATCGACCCTGAGACCGGGAAGAGTTACACTCATTGGGAATACGATTACGCAGGGGAAATGGGTAAACGAAGGTTCGCTATAGTGATCAACGATAATAAACTACATGAAAAAGCCAAAGAGAATCCTGATTTTCTTGAAAGAGTAAATTATTTTAAGTATCAAGAATTTAAGAAAGAAGTGCTTAGCAATATATCAAAATTTTATGAGGGCATTAAGGATATAAAGTTAGTTGTGATGGAGTCACTAAAAGAATATGAGAGTGACACGACCTTATCAGGTTGGATCAAAGCTGATAGTGTTTCTAATATTGAAAAGATATTACTAGAAAACACCAAGTTACTAAAGAATATCGATAGTTTAAAAGATGAAATTACTAAATTGAAAAAGAAAATAGAAGGCAACGACCTTATTGGGAATCATTCTTATGAAGAACTAATAAGTGTTTTAAGCGCAATGCCAATAAAAGCGCCTGAAAAATTCCCTAACTTTTCTGACTACGATACTATGTTATCTTTTTTTCTGGGAATTCGTAATGCTTTGGCAACAGGATTTACAACTAGAGCCGAGAAGGGGACTGAAGGAGCATTTGTTATTCGGAATGTAATTCCTCACCTTATGGCATTTGGATTGGTTGAAAAGGTCAAAATTACTGGAGCTACAGTCGAGAGGTTGCAGACTTCTAAAGAGGGACATAGGTTTTTAGCAAGACACGAGGTAGAGCAACTGAAGCGAGTTAAAGAAATTAGTTGACAGATAGATTCAACAAAAAACAAGCCCTATTTTAGTCATAGTGGCTTGTTTCTACTAGTCTTCAAATAATTCATTCATTAGATCATCAATTTCTTCTTTACGTTTCACGGTCGCAGCCTTATCAACTGTAATTTTGATGGTCGACAGCCATCCAAGCATGCCCCGAACCACGCATCGTACGCACAAGGAGAAGTGCACGATCGATAAAGGAGTTACATCGCCTACCCTACAATCCTCAGAAAGGATCTCTTTCGGAATATCTTCAGTTCTATCTTCAAATTCCACAACGGCAAAATTTCCTTCAAAACGATCAATTATTCCTTTTTTATTTGAGTAGAAGTTATCGTAGAGCCGTTACTGATAGCCGTAACTATTCTTTCCTATACTAAGGATTGCATACTTTGGTTTTACTGCGTCGATAAATTTCTTGCTTGAAGATGTACTTGACCCATGATGACCCACTTTAAGAACGTCAGCTTCTAATGAAGCCTTGTTTTTAAGCATATCTGTTTCCGATTTGATTTCAGCGTCTCCAGCAAAAAGGAAAGAGTTATTCTTGTATTGCAACTTTAAAACGGCGCTCCATTCATTCAAATCGTTGCCATATCCATTAACGGGAGCCAAGAATTTTGCGGTGACACCGCCATTGAGCGGGATTGTAGGCTGCTTAATGGTAAGTCCTTTGTTCTTTACAGCCAGTAAGAAATCTTTATAGCTATCAGTAGTGTGTGAAACCTATCTGGGTTCGAGAAATGGTATGGTATTTAAGGGAGAGTCCATGGTGCCGAATAAAGAATACCCTCTGATGGAGGGGAATGCCTTTATTATTGCCAAATGGTCGTTTACCCTGCGCAGGGGACAGTTATAGAATAAATCCGAGGTGTTTCCTGATATTTGGGGAGGGCTTTGGTTTTTATTGTTTCAACTAGAGCGTATTGGGTGAGTTTTGTTTCTATAAAAGCGAACGTAAACTTGTGCTCCATAATGTCAGATGGAAGGTTGACTGATAGTATTGTATCTACAGGTACAAAGGTTTTGCGGATTATATTCTTAAAATTATCAAAATCAATTCGAATCCGTATGAAGACTGGATTACCGAGTTCAAAAAATTCTATGATGATCGAAAATTACCCAAACATCACCTTACAATTAACTTTTGGCGGGTTAAATCCCAATAATTATTGGGCTGATAAACCGTGTTTGTCCAGTAATTCTAGTAAGTATATCATACAGAAGAATGGCAGCAGGCAGTGTTTGACGCTTTAGGTTTATAGCCGATAGTAGATATTAATCTTATTGAAGGGTGAGTGATAGGTGAATTCTGGATCTTGTTAAAAACCACAGCACTAGAAAAAGGGATCACCGCATTGATGATCCCTTTATAAATCAATCTAGTTTGATCTTTTAATTAAATATGAAGTGATCTCAGAAGTAAAATAACCAACCAAATATGTCCCAAGAATGATTAGCTGAACATACAGTATACCTTTCGATGATAAGCCCCAGCTCTTAAATAAATTAGGAATCCAAAATATACAAACCATAGCTAGAATAATCAAAATGAGAACCGGAAGAGTACGTAGTAGTGCCTTCATAGTTGACTCCCTTATTCTTAGTCTTCATCATAACTTAGAAGCATTTTGTTGGCAGGTCACGCGGCCAGAAGAAATGCATAAGTATATTTTTTACTGTTGTTTTTCCTACTTCATCACCAACAGTAAGACAAACTATAGATCTTACCAGATCACGTTCGTACATTTCAAATGTGACGGACATGTCTTCATCTCTTACTACTTGATAAGCAGTGAGTATCAGACCGGTAACAATTGCGGTGATCGCAGCAGCAAAACCTGCTGTTATTATAGCTTTGGCTGCTAGTATACCAAATAATGCACCGACGGCAGCTACTCCTAACCCTATGATATAGCCTGCATCACCGGCAGCTATATAAACCTTATATCCAAACCCCTTGACTGCGCTCCAAATTTTTTCGATTTTACTTCCTTTCCAAAACCCACTTTGAATCCCAATTTCCCCCAGTACGGGAGCAGAATTAGCACTCTTTATAGCTTCTTCAAGATTTTTCTCAAATTGAAAATATGTTCTTTCTACAACAACAGATTCATTATTATTTGCTAGAAGAGCGAGATTATCCTCACTATTTATACTAATTGTTGAAGAAACTGTAGCATAATGAGTGTTACCGTCATTATTATTTTTTACTTCAACAACCGACATTCCATTCTCGGCATTAGTGTAGACAACTGTAGATTCACAATCACATTCTTCAGATTGAGCATATGCCGGGGCAACAACTGAAAACAACAAAATCAAGGATAAGAATAGACTAATCATTTTCTTATTTTTAAACAAGGTTAAATCCTCCTATAAAAAGTGATTTATTTGAAATCCGGCCGGATATTCAAATCGTAACACGATTCATATGTAATAATATACCATGAAAGCACTTTATATGGAATAGATAATACAATTACCCTTTTATTTAATATATTTCATACTTGTTTATGCAAGATGAGACAAAAAACTATCTAATTCAAAATGGATAATAAATCTGTATGGGATTGTCTAAATCACTCAGTTGTTCAGAACTAATACTATTAATGGGGGTTATATGAAAGACGGAGGTTACAAATGATATGAGGAAACTGAGAGGTTAAGGTACACAGAAATACATCAAAAGCCCCCTTCACAATTATAGAAGGGGGCCGGAACATATTACTTATTGATCAAATGCTGATAAGGCTTGTAGTCGATTTCCTTCTTCTGGAGGAAATTCATCAGGAATTTGTAATCCCGCTTCGGCGTAGCCACGATGTAACCTTTGATACAGTGATCCCGGGTGACTTCGGTTGCGCCGGATTCGACGGCGATTTTGCCGATTTCGGCTGCAATGGAGTGTTTGGCGATATCCCGGAACGGTCCCGGAACAGGCTGCACCAGCTCGTCCAGAAATG
>Ga0209784_100352_pt1 | contig 22363 bp, 20 predicted proteins | sample AraplaCvi_mLB_r2_2_FD_184284 | JGI IMG/M metagenome (GOLD analysis project Ga0209784, IMG submission 184284) | Arabidopsis root microbial communities from North Carolina, USA - plate scrape CL_Cvi_mLB_r2 (SPAdes) (version 2) | ecosystem: Host-associated > Plants > Roots > Endosphere | place: USA...
GATGCACCTGTAGAGCCAGTAGCCCCAGTAGGACCGGATGCACCTGTAGCGCCAGTAGCCCCGGTAGAGCCAGTAGCCCCAGTAGAGCCAGTAGCCCCGGTAGAGCCAGTAGCCCCAGTAGCCCCGGTAGCCCCGGTAGCCCCGGTAGCCCCAGTAGAGCCAGTAGCCCCCGTAGCCCCAGTAGGACCTGTAGAGCCAGTAGGACCTGTAGAGCCCGTAGAGCCAGTAGAGCCCGTAGCCCCAGTAGAGCCAGTAGCCCCAGTAGAGCCAGTAGCCCCTGGAGGTCCACCAGAAGGTCCTGTAGCCCCAGTAGCACCGGTAGGGCCTACTAAAGAAGGAGCAGCCAAGATGTTTTCCAGTTTAGATTGAAGGAGTAGCTCCTTCTTAATTAATTCTTGCATAGTACTTTGAACACTTGAATTTACCTGTAGCAACTCACTGATGGTCGCTGGAACCGAAAGTCCTGGCAGCGTACCGACAGCGTATTGGATTTTCTCCGCTTCGGCATTAATAATATGTCCTAGCCCTAACTCTTCAATCGCTATAGAAGATAACAAGAGGTTTAAGGCGTCATCTCTAGTAATTGTGATGCTAGGGGTTATATTAGGAAGGTTTGCTTGCGACACTGTCTTCATCCTTTCTTAATTTGTCGATCTAATAGAGAGGTATACCTCCTATTAGTCGTATAATGTAGGATATGATTTTTAATTATTAACGGTATGAGCTTTTAACCTGTGTACAAACTATTTTTACAAATACATACCACTAGAATTGGATACAAAGAGCCCAGAATCACCAACGTCTCCCGGTCTTAGACTCGCGCTTCCTATATTCCATACTGCCTCTGTTTTTTACCCGAACTGAACCTTAAGTATGAAGTTAGATACTTACGCTTTGTTTATAAAATGAAAGTGAAGCAGGTGAAGTAGTCATTTCATTTAAAGCTACAATTGAAGGTTAAATTGGTGAGGGATTACGGGATTATTTTATAACGAACAAGAAACAAATAAAGTGAAACTATTAAAAAATAGGACCAGAACTCACTTCAATAAGGAGTACTGGTCCGTCTGTGAGAGACGTTTTATTTAGCATCTTACAATATATCCCTGGATCTCTTGGTACGGTAGAAAATAGGAAATTAATCATTCATCATTCATCATTTGTATAAAGGGAAAATCCTAGTTCTGTGCCATTCTACAATCTTTAGTGTTGGCTTCAAGCATACGAGCTAGATGCTGTTTCAACTTTCGCGCTCATCGTTTGCTAAAATAATCAATTCACACGTCATCTTGTTGCTAAGTACCCATTATATGTGTACACCTGAATGGACAAATAAAATGACGGTTAGAATGCCAGTATTGGTAATGATAATCGAAGTTATAGCTAAGTTTCTTCGTTTCATGTTGTGAAACCAAGAAAAAATGGGCAGTAACAAAAAATGGTCTAATTTATTTTTACCTAGGCCATTTAGCAGGTGCTTAAAAGTTAATTGATATGTATGCTTATTTTTTCTTAATAAACAGTTTTCAATTGCTTTAGCCAAATATTGTGGATTTTCCCGGACCATGGAGTGTCCTGCATTTTTTTGTGATTTCGATATGAATACAGTGTGCAATGCTTACTTGCGTATCTGGATCCGGTGTGAATTTTCACCAAAGATACATTTTCTAGGGCAATTACATGATGGTTATTCAACATTTGCTGCTGATTTAGAAATGAGAGGTTCTAGGTGACTATAAAGCTAAAGAAGCTCTCCACATTTAATTTCTACTTGCTTGAGCGAATTGTATTGTTCGCTATACCGATTCCCTGAAAGATATTCAGTAATTTAGGCAAAAGGGTCTTTATCAATAACTTTTAAAAAAATAAGTGCTAAAAAATACATTTGATACTATTGCTTATTCTTTAGGACACCAACTAAAAAACTTTATATCACAATCCTAAATTTTAGAAATTAAGCAAAGGACAAAAAAGCTATTTATTTTAGATTTAGTTTAGAAAAGGGATTTATAATATTGTAGAGGTGTATGTAGATGAAAATAAAGGTATTAATAGTAGAAGATGACCCGTTTTTGGGTGAAATGATTGAAAAATACTTAATGAAAATAGGCTATCAAACAGAGTGGATCACTTCTGGGCAAGCAGCGTTAGAAAACATATATTCCAACGCCTATGATTTATGCTTAATAGATATTATGTTGCCAGAAATAAATGGGCAAGAACTTTTAAAAGAAATTCGACAATTACACTCAATGCCTATAATTATGATGACCGCATTATCAGATGAACAAAACCATTTGAATGCATTTGAAAATGAAGCGGATGACTATCTCACTAAGCCGTTTTCAATGAAGATATTGCTGGCTCACATAGAAAATGTCCTACGTCGAACGGGTATCCTTAAAAAGAGTATTGAATTAAATGGAATCATTATTTATCCAGAAACGCAAGAGATTTTATGGGACGAGAATAAGTATTTCCTAAATAAAAAGGAATTTGAATTACTTATGAGTTTTGTTCAAAATCCAAATCAAATCGTGCCAAAAGAAAGACTACTGGCAAAAATATGGGGCTATGATTTTGAGGGAAATGAGGGAATCATTCATGCCACAATGAATAAATTAAGAGAAAAGCTACCCAAACAATTTATAAAAACTATTAAAGGCGTAGGATATAGATTAGGTGAAAAAAATGAAGAATAGACATCTTACAATTTCAGGTAAGTTTTTTCTGTATAGTTTGGGGTTACTGTTAATACTATTAGTGATTTGCTTCTTCTTTTTTTACAGTCAATTAAAAAATACTGTAGAAATCACACAGCGTCAGCAAGTTTCTAAGCTCTTTGCTTCTCTTATTGATACCGTTCAATACGAAACAGATGAAATTAAAATTATTGAAATGACAAAGCAGTTTTCGGTAGAAAATCGGTCTTTTGATTTTGCTTATATTTCAAATGACGGAGATATTTTATTTAAAACCCCTAAATTTGATAGTGATAATATCCCTCATATAGTTAATGAAACGCCGATTATAAAAGATGATATAAATACTCGTTTTATAGAAAGGACAGGTGATAATTCTAAAACGGTTAGTAGAGAATCATTTATATTAACTCTTAAGATGGCTAACAAGGGAAATATCGTAATTTCAAATACTTTACGGCCACAAGAAGTTATCAAGACGATGCTTCCGACTATGAGCAAGATATTTATTGTGCTACTTGTGATTTGTCTTTTAGCTTCATTCTTTTTCTCAAAAATAATCACTTCTCCCATAAAAAAAATAGCAAGTGATACTAAAAAAATGGCTTTGTTAGAGGAAGTGGAACCTCCTACAAAAAGAGTTGATGAAATCGGGGAGTTGTCCGAAGATATTTACTCCATGCATTTAAGGTTAAAACAGACAATAGAGGATTTACAAAAAGAAATAGCACTAGTGAAAAAGATGGAAGAAAATCAGCGGTATTTTTTTTCTGCTGTATCACATGAGCTAAAAACGCCAATTGCTTCATCAATGAGTTTGATTGAAGGAATAATAGATGGCGTTATAGAGAAAGAGGATTATTCAAAACAATTAGATAATCTTTTATCTATTCAACAACATCAAGCAACTTTAGTTAATGAACTACTGATGATTGTAAATATGGATAATCCTGATTTTATCGTTCAAAAAGAATCTATACATCTGGCTTCCTTCTTTGATACTATTTTGGAAAAGTATCGGATTCTTATAGATGAACAGATGTTGAAAGTAGAATGTTCGATTGATAATGCTTTGTTTATTAAATCGGATAAAAAGTTGTTGTCAAAAATTTTCTCTAATTTATTGCTTAACGCCATTCAAAACACAAAAGCAGGTGAAAAAATCACAGTATTTTCAAAAATATGTGGTAAATCTATTGAACTGGAAATTATCAACACAGGTACAAAAATTCCACATAAAATACTAAAAGATATTGCAAACCCATTTTTCAGTACAGACAATGTGCGTACTTCTAGTATTGGGAAAAGTGGATTGGGTCTTACAATTGTCCAAAAAGCTTTAACTATACAAGGATTTGATTTCCGGATAGAAAATATTGATAAGGGCGTATGTGTCACTATTATATTTTAAGCACTCGTACTAAAAATCCAATTCAAGCAGAAACAACTCAATTTTGAGTTGTTTTTTTGTAACTTTAGAAATAAGTTAGATTCGGTTCTTATAATCATATTTGTACTAAGGAGTACCAATAAACAAGGAGGATTTTCAATGTATATTATTAGTAATGCACTAAAAAATATTAAGAGGAATAGGGGACGAAATATATTACTAGGAATCATAATACTAGCCTTAATTATTGCGTCTGTTACTGCACTAATGATAAATCAGGTGTCAAGCTCAGTTATTAATGACTACAAAGGTCGTTTTGGTTCGGAAGTAACCATATCCGCAAATATAGATAAAGTGCGTGAAGAAGCTATGAGCAATAGTACAGACGGGAAGATACGGGTAGCAATTCCGACTATTCCAGCTGAACAATATATTGCTTTTGGCGATTCAGAATATTTGAAAGAAAGTTACTATACCGCTTCTGTAGGGTTAAGAGTACCTGAGCTTGAAAGTGTTGACGAAAGTTTAGGTGGTGGTACTGGCAACAAAATGATGATGGGTGGTCCTGGTATGACTTCTGAAATGCCAGAATATTACACGAAATTGACTACACCAAATATTACGGAATTTGACAATGGGTATAGAAAGTTAACTGATGGAGAAATGCCGAATGGAGAAAATGAGGCAATTATTTCCCGTGACTTTGCAGAATTAAATACATTAAGTATCGGAGATATCATAAAGGCGGAATCTGAGTTGAATCCAGAAGATAGGGAATCGGACGCAGGAGATTATCCAATTTCATATGAATTAAAAATAGTAGGTATTTATGATGATATAACAGAAGAGTATGGAAGCGGTCAGCAACAAAATGCATTTACGAACCGTAGAAATGAAATACTTTCGAACTTTGACACAATTATCGCTAAAATGCAAGAAAATTATAGAGGAATTCAAGTTGGTGCAACTTATTTTTTGAATAGTCCTGAAGACATTGATGGATTCACCGAAGAATTAGGAGAAAAAGGACTATCTGATTTATTCGACGTTAAAACTGACATGGATAGTTACAATCAAATAGTTGGTCCAGTTGAGGGCTTAAGTAGTGTATCTTCAACATTTCTTATTATCGTGTTGATATTTGGTGGAATTTCTATTGCTGTTATTTCGTCTATTGCTATTCGCGAACGTAAATATGAAATCGGCGTATTAAGAGCAATGGGTATGAAAAAATCAACCGTATCATTCAGCTTATGGTTAGAAGTTTTTCTAATTACTGCGGTTTGCGTTGTCATTGGTATTTTTGGTGGCACTATGATAGCGCAGCCAATTGCAGATATATTGCTACAACAACAAATAGACGCAGTTCAAGCAGCCACTCAAAATACACAAATGCAAGGCATGATGATGGCAGGTGGAACGAATAATGCAGTTGTTGAAGAACCCCTATCACATTTAGATGTCGTACTTAATATGGTTACATTGCTTAAGATAAGTATGATTGCACTATTGTTAACAACCGTATCGGCAGTAAGTTCTATGTTGAAAATTGTGAAGTATGAGCCAATTAAAATTTTGATGGAAAGGAATTAACAGAATATGAGTTGTTTAGAATTAAAAGATATTTCATATGCCTATATTAAAGGCAAGCGTGTCCTTAAAGCGATTAACTATCAATTTAATCAAGGTAAAGTATATACCATTGTAGGTAAATCAGGTGCAGGAAAATCAACTTTACTGTCGCTTGTAGCTGGCTTAGATAAGTGTCAAGACGGTGCAGTTTTAATTAATGGCAAGTCACTAAATGAGATTGATCGTGACAATTATCGTGCTCAAGACGTCGGGATTATCTTCCAACAATATAACTTGCTAACAAATGCAACTGCACTAGAAAATATAGTGCTTTCAATGTATATCAGTAAAACCAAAATTAAAAATAAGAACAAACACGCTTTGGAGTTACTAAATAAAGTTGGGATTAATGAGGAAAAAGCCACAAGAGCAGTAATGAAATTGTCTGGTGGTGAACAACAACGAGTAGCCATTGCCAGAGCATTAGCTCATAACCCCCATATTATAATTGCTGATGAACCGACTGGAAACTTAGATAAAAATACAGAAAAAGATATTTTAGAAATATTTGCAGAATTAGCCCATTCTGAAAACAAATGTGTAATAATTGTTACCCATTCTCAGAAAGTGACAAAAATTGCGGACAACATTTGTTTGATAAAAAATGGCAGTTTAATCGACTTGGGAGACGAGGACAATGATTAGTAAAAAAATTACAGATATAAATTTCATGCTAAAGATTACATTATTTTTTATCGCAATGCTGTTTTTTCTATGTAGTATTTGGGGCTTTTTTGAAAATAGCAAATATTTAAATACACTTGTTGAACAAGGGCAACTTGAAGCTATTAGTTTTAATTATGAAATTGTCCAATTTTATGTAAGCAGTAGTGGACAATACTTTGTTTATTCAATACTTATATTTGTTTCTGCGATTTTAATAGGAAGAAAGAATAACAAAATAGACAATCAACCTATTCGGAAGTCAAATACAAATATTCACCTTTCCCAACAGGAAAGCAATGAAAAAGATGAAGAAATTGATGAATGGTTAACTAAAATGATGAAAAAAAGAAAAGATAATTAAAGGATTCATTTGAAAGAGAAGCATAGTGACACTTGGAGTGTACTTTATGCTTCTTTTTTTCATGGTATTTAACTAAAATCCAATAATTCCTCTTTTGCTTCCTTATACTCAGGATATATTTCTAATGCCTTTAAAAGTAATTCTTTATACATGAATGGATTCCCTTTCCTTTTAAAACATAGTGCTTGATAAAATAAAGCTTGATAGGATCCTGTACCAGACATCGTTAAATAGGCAAGGTTTTGCTCTCCTAATGCAAGACAATGCTCTAAGGTTAAAATACACTCATTAAACATACCTTCATGATAAAGAGAGACTGCCTTATAAAAGTGTAAATCAACATAATCAGGGTATAGTAGAATCGCTTTATCAATTCCTTTTAATGCTTCATTAAAGGATCCGGAAGTTACTAGTATTGAATATTTAAGATTATATAGCAGGGAAGAGGGCTTAAAACCAGCTAACAAAAACCTTTTAATAGATTCATTACAATATAAAAAAGCTGTTTCGTATTTTTTTTGCCGATAGTACTCACTTGCAAGATGATATTCCATCCACGGACTATGTTTGTCGTTTTTAATTTCAGTATGAAGCAAATTCATATTTCGTTCATTTTTCTTTTTCTTCTCTGTTACCTGTGTAAGGTATCCTAAATGATGAATCTTTATAGGTAAATGCTGAATGTTATGAATATCCATATCAGCATCATTTAAGTTTATTGTTTCATGAATACTATTTTCAAATTTTAAACCTAGACGATTTTTAAATAACCTGGACTGCGCCATTGTATAAATTCGATTTTCATCTATTTTATCACCATAATAATTCACAAGTTCTAGTGATAATATATCCACATTGGATTCCTTAATATATTTATGGAAAAGGGTTCTATCGATACTTTCAAGGGTTTCATCTGCATCGAGAATTAATATCCATTCACCTTTCGCACTTTCGAGGCTTATATTCCTTGCTTCTGCAAAATTATTATTCCATTTATGTGAGATTACTTTTGCTCCGAAACTTTTACCAATCTCAATGGAAGAATCTGTAGAGCCTGTATCCACAATAATTATTTCATCTACAATTTCTTGAACACTCTTGAGGCAACTAGGTAAGAATTCTTCCTCATTTTTAACAATCATACACATAGAAACAAAACAATTATTCAATTAATCTCCTCCCTCAATAGTATACCTTTAAAACTTTATGAATATGAATAAAAGAAAAAGGAGTGTTTTTTTGAGTATCACTTTATCAATGGTGGTGAAAAATGAGGGCAATCGATATTTAAAAAGGGCGTTGATGCAACATAAGCCATTTATTAACGCTGCTGTCATTATAGATGATGCTAGTACAGATGATACTATTCTAATTTGCAAAGAAGTACTCACTGGGATTCCGTTGAAAATTGTGGAAAATAAAGAATCACGCTTTTTTAATGAAATAACACTTAGAAAGCAACAGTGGGAGGAGACAATACAAACAAACCCCGATTGGATATTAAATCTAGATAGTGATGAAATGATGGAATCATCTTTTCTTACACAGTATGAAATCATTACAAATCAACAAATGTATGATGCCGTCTATTTTCGTTTATATGATATGTGGAATGACTCACATTATCGGGAGGATAAATATTGGTATGCACATAGAACTTTTAGACCTTTTCTAGTTCGCTTCAAACCTACAGATCAATATGTCTGGAAAGAGACGGCGCAGCACTGCGGTCGGTTTCCATTAAATATTTTTGAATATAAACATTTTTATAGTACCGTGAAAATTCAGCATTACGGATGGTCAACAGAGAAAGATAGAAAAGCAAAGTATGAAAGATATATGGAGCTAGATAATGGAGGGGTTTATGGGTGCCTCGAACAATATCATTCAATATTAGATAAGGATCCAAATTTAATTAAATGGGGTTGAAAAAGTAATGGCAACAATTAGTCTGTGTATGATAGTGAAAAATGAAGAAGAGGTTTTAGGTCGATGTCTACAATCAGTAAAACATATTGTAGATGAGATTATTATTGTAGATACAGGATCTACTGATGATACTAAGGAAATAGCAAAAAAATTCGAGGCGAAAATATATGACTTTGAATGGTGTAATGATTTTTCAAAAGCTCGGAACTATTGCTTTAGTTTAGCAAACAAGGATTATATTCTGTGGATAGATGCAGATGATGTAATGGAAGAGAAGGAACAGTTGAAATTAATTAAACTAAAAGAAAGTCTATCCGAAGAGATAGACGTAGTAAGTATGCCATATATATTATCTGTTAGCGAATTTGGTGATGTAGGCTATCAGATACGTAGACACAGATTAGCTAAACGAGAACGACAATTTAGATGGGAAGGTAAGGTTCACGAAGTCTTATTAGTTTCCGGAAATATCTTACACAGTGATATAGCCATCGAACATAAAAAAGAAAAGAAGCACACAGCTCGAAATTTATTAATCTATATGGATTGCTATGAGAGGGGAGAATACTTTTCACCCAGAGATGTCTATTATTTTGGCAATGAGTTACTGGATCATAAAAACTATGAAAAAGCTATTGAGCAATACAAAACATTTTTAGATGCCAATCAAGGATGGGTGGAAGATAATATTAATGCATGTTTTAATTTATCACACTGTTATAGCCAGCTTAACGAGAAAAATTTACAGCTACAAGCGTTATTACGTATTCTGGAATATACCAAACCTACTCCGAAATTTTGTTGTTTGCTAGGGGATATTTTAAAAGAAAAAGGGAATATTAATGCCTCTTTGTATTGGTATTTAACAGCAATAAAAATTGGTAAACCTGATGCGGAATATGCTGTTTTAGAACCACAATATTGGACGTGGTATCCTCATCTACAACTATGTGCATTGTATTATCATCAGGGGGACGTGAAAAACTCAAAATTTCATCATGATCATGCAAAATACTATGTGCCAGAACATCCAAGTATTATTTTTAATGAACAATTTTTTATTCAACAACTTGAAAAAAATGAATTATCTGTAGAACATGACATGAAGAATCAAATCTTTAATTTAGTAGAAGCAGGGACCGTTGAAAGACATAAAAAGGGGAAAGTCAACATACTAATTGGGAGCCCAATTAAACAAGATAGTGATATTTTGATGCACTTTCTCCATTCACTTGATAATTTAGAAAAAAGTGATGAAGTACAAGTAAATTACTTATTCTTTGACGATAATGATGATCTGACATCAAAGGAACTACTAGAAAACTTCTCTACTAATCGAGAGGTTTCCATTATTGAAACAAAAAATAAATATGAATATATAAAAAATGATGTTACCCATTACTGGACCACTAATAATGTACATCATGTGTCATGTATGAAAAATCATATCCTTGATTATGCGAAAGAAAAAGACTTTGACTATGTATTCTTAATAGATTCTGATTTAGTGTTACATCCCAAAACTTTAGTTCATTTGCTTAAAGCAAACAAGGATATTATATCAAATATATTCTGGACCAAGTGGACACCCGATGCTATTGAAATGCCTCAAGTTTGGATGCAGGACGAATATCAGTTATTCAATAAGGAAGATCATCATCCTCTTTCTGAAAGTGAGATTAAACTTAAATCCATCGAATTTATTATGAAAATGAAAGTTCCAGGGATATATAAGGTCGGAGGACTAGGTGCGTGTACACTAATAAGTAAGAATGTAATAAATGCTGGCGTAAACTTCAACAATATTTATAATGTTTCTTATGTTGGTGAAGACCGTCATTTTTGTATAAGAGCAGCAGTACTCGGTTTTTCTATGTATGTAGAAACGACCTACCCTGCTTTTCATATATACAGAAAAGAAGACCTAGAAGAAATAGAGCAATGGAAATCTAAAAATTCATTCAAACAAAAAGGGGAATGAAAATGAGTTGTTTAAACGATGCCCTTTCAAAAAAAGTAGATTTTTCATTTTGTATCGAAAAGGAAATTTCAAGACATTATCTTTATAATGTAGCTGGAAAATTAATTAAAACAGCCATTGACGATGGATCAAAACATGATGTGGTTATAGAAAATTTAACTTTTTTATTTACTAAAATTCATGGTCAACAAATATCTGATATGCAAAAATATAATATATACAAAAAAATAATGGTTGAGTTCAATGAAGTGATAGAAACTTCTTTTACAGAAAAGTTAATTAAAAAGCTGGTTGTTGGAAGTAAATTGTTATATCTTCTGAACAAAAAATTAGAGCAATATCAACTGAATAAGAAAGTGGAATGTACCCATCTCAATTTTATCTTATTAGGAATAAAACATAATTACAGTACGTTTTTGATTGAGATAGATCCAAAATTAATTGATTTAATTAATACAAATCATGCAGATGAAAGCATTATTAGCTCAAGAAATAAAAATGTATCTTCTCAAAATAATACTACAAGTGAAAATATTAGTAGCCCAAAAAGAAATAGTAGGGAAAATATTTGGATAGATAATAAAAAAGTATGGAATCGTAAAGATGATACTTAATTTATCAAGTTTCACGATTAAATATGGGGGTATGGGCTTTTCACTATGGGATATAGAGGAATTAGCGGTTATGAAAATCTTACGAGAATCGGCTACGTGTTTGTACGATCAGGTATCAAATACCTCCCGGCTATTATTATACTACCTTGTAAAAGACATAAAAGGTCTTGCACTCCTAAAGTTAGAAGTCAAAATTCTACTTTAAGGGTGTTTTTTTATGGCGAAATACAGTAAAGAATTCAAAATAAATGTCATTAATTAGGTTATAAATTATTAGCGAAAAAACATGACTTATTATAATATTACGTTGGTAAAGCGTTAGGTACGACTAGATGGATCAGAACTTATGGAAAGAACCTATTTTCAAAAAATTACTCTAGAAGCTTCCTTATATAATATTATTTTCTACTGTACTAGTCATACGCTATAAAAACGTCTCTTCCCATATATTTGATGAACACAAACGGACCAGTACTCCTTATTGAAGTGAGTTCTGGTCCTGTTTTATATATATTCACTTTATTTGTGTAGCTTAAATGTCTCACTTTCATTTTGTAAACATAACTTAGATATCTGATAACATACTTCATGTTCAGTTCGGGATGTACTATATCGGAATATAGGAAACGCGAGTCAAAGTCCAAGGGTGATTCCGAGCTCTTTTCTTCCAACTCTAGTGAGATTCATTCTTTGGTATGTATTTGTAAAAAAAGCTTCTTAACGGGTTGAAAGCTCATACCGCTAATGAAAAAAAATCATATCCTGCATTATACGACTTAAAGGAGGGAGACCTTCTATTAAATCGACAAATTAAGAAAGGATGAAGACAATGTCGCAAGCGAATATTCCTAATATAACCCCTAGCATCACGATTACTAGAGATGACGCCTTAAACCTCTTATTAGCTTCTATAGCGATTGAAGAGTTAGGGCTAGGACACATCATTAATGCAGAAGCGGAAAAAATCCAATACGCAGTCGGTACATTGCCAGGACTATCGGTTCCGGCGACCCTTAATGAGTTGCTGGAAGTTAATGCAAGTGTTCAAACTACAATGCAAGGATTAATTAAGAAGGAGCTACTCCTTCAATCTAAACTGGAAAATATATTAGCTGTTCCTTCTGTGGGAGGTGCAACAGGTACAACAGGCGCAACAGGCGCAACAGGTGCAACAGGTGCAACAGGTGCAACAGGTGCAACAGGTGCAACAGGTGCAGGGGCAACTGGGGCTGCAGGGCCAACTGGAGCTACAGGTGTCACTGGGGCTACAGGGCTAACAGGAGCCACTGGAGCTACAGGCGGTACGTTTACAGCCAACAACATCAAGGTAGGAAGCTTCATTCAGCAAGTAGTTATACCAGGGTCGTCTTATGTGTTTGATTCAAATATAAATAGCAATGGAAACGGTATTACACATACTCCTGGATCACCAGATATCCATCTAAGTCCGAACAGCGTCTATTGGATCAATAGCTATTTGGAAGGGGTTGAGACACCAACTGGCGGTGTCGGATTTGCGCTTCGCCTAAACGGGGTTCCTCTTTTTGGGAGTCATGTTGGCAACGGAGGCGCTGTTGGGATCGATACACAACTCTCAGGAGCATACATTTTGAATACTGGACCTGGTGTTAACGTACTACAGATGTTCAATGATGATAACACAAATACTACGACGGCTAGTAACGGTACGCTTGGCGCTTCATTGACAATTATGCAGATTGGTTAGTACATTAGCCTAGAAGACAATATCGCAAACGAAGATTATTATAACCCCTAGCATTATTATTTATCATCTAATGCATTGAACGACACGTCAACAGTCATTCCGCACTTCCAAAGAAGATGCCGATATAGGACTGGTTTAAATAAAAAATATAGAGCCTTCATTACACCGATATGGTAATTTCTAACATGATAATCTAACAAACGTCTAAATAAATGCAGAAAATAGCCCCTGCGTTTATTTAGACGTGATGTATATTCCAGTACGTCGTGAAAAGGTGTCCAAAGAAGCAGTTTATATCGCAGTTGCCTTCGTAAAAATGTTTCAAAGGATGGGCTAACAAAGAGATTACGCCAACTGAATCTGCATACAACTGGTAGAAACTTCTCACTGAACGCAAGGAACGATTCTTATGCCATGGAGGTGTCCCGAAGTCTATAATCAGATTAGCATATACCACCTATCGTAAGTCTAAGTTATAATGGGCTTAACAATTTTTCTCCATTTTTCTACGTGTTATTACCGATAATTACCTTTAGATGCCCAACTGAATTTAGGGAACAATAGTTTACACCATCGTTACTTCAACCATTAATCGACCGTGTTATTTGCAATCATAATCATCATATTCACACTCACACTCATATTCACATTCACAATCTTTTTCATGCTTACAATGTTTTTTGCATTTTATTTCATGTGTCTCAGTAAAGTCAACAACACTTTCTAATTTCATTAATAGGAGCATTTCTTTTTTAACAATTGTTTTTAATAACTGATTTACATTACTATTAGCTTCTAACAAAACATTAATATCACACGTTTCTTTAGTTATCTTCTCTAGTTTTCTTCCTTGTGCTTTAATAATCTCGGCTAAACCTAATTCTTCCATCGCAATTGATGAAAGTAATAAATTTGCAATATCTTTTTTACTAAGATTTATATCTGGCTTGATATCAGGTATGTTGGGCATCGACAATTTAAATCACCTCAAATGTTTCCAATTTTTTCTTCATCGATTTAAAAATAATTACGCAAATCAATATATTCATATTGTCCAAGCTTTATTCTTAACCTAATTATGCCTTGCATAATTGAGTCCAAAGGCTGAATGTGTGATAGTTGCTCCAATTTCAAACGCCTTTGTAAAGCGCTTTTACGATGCTGCTTACATAGCATTTCTTGTGAAAAATCAAGGACCCAGAAAGATTGTCGACTACAATATACCTAAGGTATCGATGAGTCGACTTGATTTGACAATCTTGACACAAATATAAATACTCATCATACAATAAACGTGTAATCAAAAATTTGTAAAGGAAGGGGTTTTTCATGAGTTTTCCTAACATACCGAATATTACAGCTTCAATTACTATTACTAGGGACGAAGTTTTAAACTTATTACTTTCATCAATTGCTTTTGAAGAGTTGGGATTAAGCCATATTATTAATGCAGAGGGAGAAAAAATTCAATATGCTTTAGGATTGATCCCGGGTTTAACCCAAGCAGCTTCAATCCCTGATTTATTAAGTATTAATGATAGTGTGCGTAAAACATTAGATTCTGTTACGAGAAAAGAACTTGTTTTGCAATCAAAATTGCAAAACATCGTGGATCTTTTGACAGGTGACTAATTACTTAAAGAAGTGAAATTAGATTCATTTAAAAATCAAAACGATTAATTCCTATTTATTTTATTTAGTTAAATTGCAATGTATGCACATAATCAAATAACACATATAAATAATCAAGCACTTCCGGAATGATAGGCGTATCAAAAAGGGGGTGCTTCTTAATGTGCTACCAAACTCTTAGAAGGATTATCCCTCCAGTAGCAAAAGGCAATAACTTTCCAGAAGATGATTCGTTTATCTTCTTTGTATGTTATGAACCACGAGGAAGAGATTCCTACGTTTTCTAGCGAAGGCGCTAAGGTCGTATTTCACATCACGTATGCGTTGTCACAATGGTTGGTGTTTCATACCGCTTAAAGCATTATTTAACCTCGGAATACGAGTGATTTTGTACACCCTTAATCGAGAAAACTGTTCATATTTATAATTACTTCTAGCCATATAATTACCCCTTAGATTTCACCACTCTACCTTATGAGGAGCATATTAAATGCTAATTTCAATAAGGGACCCAAAAAGAATTCCATCTCCATATGCTATTAAGGATTCTGAACTGTTCGACTTGATTTGACAATTTATATGACATAAATCGAAATATACATCATACAATAACCATGTAAATTAAAAATTAGCTAATGAAAGGGGTTTTTTATGAGTTTTCCTAATATACCGAATATCACAGCTTCAATTACTATTTCCAAGAACGAGGCATTAAATTTATTACTTTCATCTATTGCTTTTGAAGAGTTGGGATTAAGTCATATTATTAACGCTGAAGGGGAAAAGATTCAATATGCTTTAGGTTTAATCCCAGGTTTAAGACACCCAGCTTCAATAACTGATTTATTAAGGATTAATGATAGTGTCCGTAAAACACTAGATTCTGTTACCAAAAAAGAAATAGTTTTGCAATCGAAATTACAAAATATTATAGATCTTATGTGTGATGACTGGAACCATGACTATAACCCCAAAAGAAAAATAGCTAGTCAAATTGAAAATCAAAACAAAAATACCAAACCTGATATTGGTAACATGGAATAGCACATAATTATTAATTTTTAGAAGGGTCACTTTTTTATGCTTCTATTGTAGACAAACTCGGCAATCATCAAATTGGTCTTGCTAATAAAGCTAGTTCTGTTGTTGGCATAAGCTACTCCGAAATGTAAATATAGAATATACTTTTACAATAATTAATGGGTGTTAGGGACTATGTTGACAATCTATTATTTTTTTATTATTATGTTAAAAAACATTAAGGAATCAATAAATTTTCGTATAACTCCAATAATATGGTTTGGGGGTCTCTACCAGGAACCGAAATTCCTGATTACGAAGAAAGTACAAAACTTGTATTTTCTTTGTAATCAGGAATTTTTTTGTATTTATCTGAAAATTTATTGTAGGAGGTCAACAATGAACTTTTTAGCATTACCCAAAATTGAACTTCACTGTCATTTGGATGGAAGCCTAAGGGGTGAAACTATTATTGATATTGCACAGAAGGAAGGTATTCAGTTACCCACTTTTGATAAGGAAGAACTGCAAAAGGAGCTGATTGCTCCGTTAGAATGTGAATCCCTTGATGAATATTTAAAAAGATTTTCTCTTCCTAATTTAGTCATGCAGTCCAAGGAGAACTTAAGAAGAATTACGTTTGAACTATTTGAGGATGCAGCAAGAGAAAATGTGAAATATTTAGAAGTCCGATTTGCCCCGTTACTTCACACATTACAAGGTCTTAGTGTTGAAGAAGTTGTTCAAGCTGTTATAGATGGGATGAGAGACGCTGAAAGCTGCTACGAAATAAAGGGAAATATAATCCTGTCTTGCATGAGAACGATGTCTGTAGAAAGTGCATTTGAGGTGGTTGAAAAGGGGAAAAAGTTCCTTGGAAAAGGTGTGGTGGCAATTGACCTATGTGCATCTGAAGAAGAAGGCTTTTGTGAAAAATTCGTAGATCCAATCGCTTTAGCGAAAGAATATGGCTACAGAGTCACTATTCATGCTGGTGAAACGGGAATTGGTAAAAACGTACTAGAGGCAGTTGAACTGTTGGGTGCTGAAAGAATAGGACATGGAGTATTTATTAAAGATTGTGCCGAGGCTTATAAGATTGTGAAAGAAAGACAGGTAGTGCTTGAAATGTGTCCAACAAGTAATGTCCAAACGAAAGCTGTTCATCATTATTCTGAACATCCGATTTATAAGTTTCATAAAGATGGAATAAAAGTGACATTTAATACGGATAACAGAACAGTATCAGATACTACTATGGCAAATGAAATCCATTTAGTTAACAACGAATTTAATCTAAGTGAAGAAGATTACCGACAAATCTATTTAAATAGTGTAGTAGCATCCTTTGCCGACCAACAAACGAAAGACTGGTGCTTAGCGCAATATTAAAGAAAAATAGATTTAGCGACAAAAACAATCCCCGAACGCGAACATATTTTTTAACTATCATAAAACTAATCTTTTGTAATATTAGCAGATTGTGAAGAAATATCCTTAAAGTAACGGGGGCGTTTGTTAAAATAAGAAATATAATAACTTATTATTCATTTTTGATTCGAACTGAACTTTTCACTTGAACAAAAAGATTTTTTCCTCCGTAATAGATTAATAATAGATACTAAAGTTTGATAAAAAATAACCTCTTATAGTGAAATATCCTAAAGAGGTTATCTTTTATTTTTTAATAACATCTGGTAAAAGTGTTTCCTGAATAATCCAAAAAATTCAGAGTTATTAAAATCTATTGTATGCTTTGCTGAACTACTAGGTTTTTCGAATTTAATAAAAAATACGTCACTATATTTCAAACTTAGCCTTCATTTTGCATTTTCCTAATCTCAACAATTTTCTTCCAGATCGCCCTATCAATTTTGGCAAAACTACTTATGCTTGGCGTTGTATTTACTTCAAATAATATAGGTTTTCCTTCAAGATTTAATCCGAAATCAATGCCATATTCTCTACAAGGAAAGTGGGATGCTATTACTTCAGCTGCTAAAATTGAATCTTTTTTTAGAGAATCTATTGTTTTATCTTTCTTTGTCTTTTCCATCATCATATAATCTGATAATAATTCATCAATCGGTATTATTTGAGAACCCCGATTTGAATTGACAATCCCATGGTCCTCAGTTGCGATCCTTCCGTAAATCCCACCAATTATCCATTCTCCCTTTAGATTTTGAACATGAACACGAATGGATGTAGAATGCCCATCAGGGGTAAGACTTATGACCCCCTCCTGTATGATATAATTTCCGCTTAATTTATCGTGTTTCACATATGGATGTAGAACTTGATGGAAATCTTCAATTGCTGCCACACACTTATTTATTTCTTCACCTTGCATGGTAAAACCGTTAAAACAATAGTGTCCATCTTTTCGTTTGTTGACTTTATAAATTGCTCTTCCTTGTCCAGTGCTATTATGTTTCACATAAACATACTCATATTTATTTAATAAATTGATTAGGTTTTCTAGACTGTAAAGTGTTGATTCTGGAATGAAGGTAGATGTTAAAGGATTTTGTGTTAAAAGTGAGAATTGTTGCCATTTTCCAAGTGTATTTTTCAATAAACGCACCTCATTCAGTAAGATATTTATATTTCTTTTGTATTAATAGAGTAGTCCTCTCCACGGATAGAGGGGTTACTGTATTTTATGTAAATAGATTTATTTTGCATGGGTGGGGCTTGGTAGCATGATAAATCTCTCCCATTTTTGTGCTAGAGTCCATAATAAATTTACTACACTAGAAAAGTAGCATTATGATTGTTTCCTATTTATCCATTTTTGATTTCACAATCATTAGTTTTTAATGTATCTGCCCTGCTTATCTTTACTTTTAGTCATATGATAATATGATATGTCGATTAAGGGGATGGGAGATATTGAAAAAAACAACGAAATTAAAAAAATTAATATATTCAGATAAACTTGAATTTTTAATGGAAGCCCATAATGGCCTTTCCGCAAAAATTGTAGAGGAAGTTGGTTTTAAAGGGATTTGGGCGAGTGGTCTATCGATTTCAGGATCACTAGGTGTAAGAGATAATAATGAAGCATCATGGACGCAGGTATTAGATATACTTGAATTTATGAGTGATACGACAACAATTCCCATTCTATTAGATGGGGATACGGGATATGGAAATTTTAATAATGCGCGGAGGTTAGTTAGAAAACTAGAACAATTGGATATTGCCGGAGTCTGTATCGAGGATAAAATTTTTCCGAAAACAAACTCATTTATTAATGGAGAAAAACAGCATCTCGCATCGATTGAAGAATTTTGTGGGAAAATAAAAGCAATGAAAGATACTCAAGGTGATGAGGACTTTATGGTTGTAGCTAGAGTCGAGGCTTTTATTGCAGGCTTAGGATTAAATGAAGCCCTTAAACGTGCGGAAGCCTACAGGAAGGCGGGTGCCGATGCAATTCTTGTGCATAGTAAAAAGTCGGATTTTAGCGAGATTGAAGCGTTTATGAAGGAATGGAGTGGAAGGCATCCAGTAGTTATTGTGCCTACAAAATATTTTACAACTCCAACGAATGAATTCAGAAAAGTAGGCATAAGTACGGCAATCTGGGCTAACCATAACTTAAGAGCATCGATCACTGCTATGCAGAACATCTCAAAACAAATCCTAAAAGATGAAAGTCTCATTCAAGTAGAGAAATCAATCGTAAATGTACAAGAGATTTTTAGACTCCAAGATGCTGAGGAGCTTCAAAAGGCAGAGGAGAAATATTTGCCATCAACTAATAACCAATCACAATCCGAAAAGGAGTGATGATATGTTAAATACAAAAGAATTTGGAAATGAGCTCAAAAGACTTGGGTTTGACTTTTACAGTGGAGTTCCTTGTTCATTTTTAAAGAATCTTATTAATTATTCCATAAATGAGTGTGAATATATTGCTGCAGCCAACGAAGGTGATGCTGTAGCAATTGCCTCTGGAGCATACCTTGGGGGAAGGAAATCAGTTGTTTTAATGCAAAACTCTGGTCTAACTAATTGTATTTCTCCCTTGACGTCTTTAAACTACCCCTTTCAGATACCTGTACTTGGGTTTGTAAGTCTACGTGGAGAACCCGGGTTAAATGATGAACCCCAGCATGAATTAATGGGGCAAATTACGACACAACTATTAGATCTTATGCAAATAAAATGGCAATTCTTATCTCCTGATAATAGTGAGGCAAAGAAACAGCTTGAAGAAGCTAACAAGTGGATTGAAGTAAATCAACCATTCTTTTTTGTAGTGAGAAAAGAAACATTTAAAAGTGAGAAATTGAAGATAGAGCAACGACTTAATCATAAAAATATGATAAAAAGTGAAAAAACGGACGTAGATGAACTGCCAAGTCGTTTTGACACTTTAAAAGTGATAAATGGACTCAAAAATATGAAAACAGTATTAATGGCGACAACTGGTAAAACAGGAAGGGAACTATATGAGGTCGAGGATGCTGATAATAATCTATATATGGTTGGCTCCATGGGCTGTGTTGGTTCTTTAGGATTAGGATTAGCCCACACGCGAAAAGATATAGATGTAGTTGTTATTGATGGAGATGGTTCCCTCCTTATGCGAATGGGGAGCTTATCTACAAATGGCTACTATCAACCTGAAAATATGCTACACATTCTTCTAGATAATCAAGTTCACGATTCAACTGGAGGGCAAAATACCGTTTCTCACAATGTTAATATGGTCGAAATTGCTGCGTCTTGCGGGTATGAAAAGTCATACTATATCCATAATTTACGTGAGCTTGAAGAGTGTATACAAGAATGGAAAATGACAAAAGGGCTGACGTTTATTTATTTGAAAATCTCAAAGGGATCTAAACAAAATCTAGGACGCCCAAAAGTAACGCCAAGTGAAATCAAAACTCGTCTACAGAGATTTATTAAATAATTGTTCTGAACATATTAGCGGGTTGAACTTACCTATAAATAATCCTCTTTACAGGACGAAAACTTAGTTAGAGCGAGAATTCGAACTGCGTATAAAAGTGAAATATAATGAAAGGGAGGAGTACCGTGAAGAAAATTACTAGAAATATATTACTGAATCCCGGACCTGCTACTACAACAGATACGGTTAAATACGCACAAGTGGTACCTGATATTTGCCCTCGTGAAGATGACTTCAGCCAATTATTGCAATTTGTTACTTCAGAAATTACTAGTTTAGTTTCAGAAGAGAATCAATATACAACCGTTTTATTCGGTGGTTCAGGTACTGCTGCTGTGGAGTCAATCTTAAGTTCGGTTATGACTGATGGGGTTTTAGTAATTATAAATAATGGAGCCTATGGAAAAAGAATGTGTGAAATTGCAGAAGCTTATCAGTTGGATTGGATTGAGTTTTTAAGTCCACCCGATCAACCTATTAATTTAGATCAATTACAGTCATTCATTCAAAGCATTCCAAGAAAAGTTTCTTTTCTAGCTGTCGTGCATAATGAAACTACAACGGGATTATTAAACGATATAGAATCGATTGGCTCCATTTGTGAAGAAAATGAGATTAATATGATGGTAGATGCAATGAGTTCGTTTGCAGCTATCCCTATTGATATGAGTAACATGAAAATAAGTTATTTGGCGGCTAGTTCCAATAAAAACCTTCAAGGCATGGCAGGAGTCTCTTTTGTAATTGCAAAAAAAAGCGAACTAGAAAAAGGAAAAACAAAAAAACCGACAAATTATTACTTGAATCTTTATGCTCAATATGACCATTTCATCGAGACAGGACAGATGCGTTTTACGCCACCTGTGCAAACTATCTATGCGCTAAAACAGGCGATTGTAGAATTAAAAGCAGAAGGAGTGAAAGAAAGATATGAACGATATTCTAAATGTTGGGAAACCTTAATAGAAGGTCTTTCTAGGCTTGGTTTAAGTTATCTCGTCCCAGTGGAGCACCATTCGAAAATAATTACAGCAATAGTAGAGCCCGAAAGTGAAAATTATAATTTTAAAGAAATGCATGATTTTTTATATGCTAACGGAATAACGATATATCCTGGAAAACTTCATCAATTAAATTCTTTTAGGGTAGCCAACATTGGTGATCTTAGCAAAGATGATATCGAGCTCTTTTTAACTTTATTAGAAAAATATTTTCAAACCTGAATTATTCACGGAACAGTATAAAATCTACAACTTATGTAGTGATAGTAATAAATGCTTTTCCTTATTCAACTCCCACGAAAGAACGAAATAATCTGTTATTCTCTGTAGTTAGCGTTGTTTTTTGCGCTACATAGCTCGCTAACGAGTGGGTTAAAAATTATAGTAAGGTTCTTATCTTTTTTCAAGTTGGTCTGATGTACGTCAGACACTATAAGACGATTTTGTTCCTGGGGTCTATGTCCCTTCATACTTATTCAAGTTGTCAGGTGGTCCAGAAGGGTTTGAGAGAAGTTATATGAACTAAAGTTTTTAATGGTTATTAGGAATAATAGTTTCAAAGTAACCAATGAGTTGCAGAGCTTAAGAAACAGCCACCATTTTTTGCGGGTACTGAAAAACTTACGGTTTTATAATAGCGAACCTTTTTCAGATAAAAATAAGGCACTTCTTGTTCAATTTTGAACAGGAAGTGCCTTATTTCTGTCTCTATTCCTTATTCATTTTCGTTTAGTAGCTTTAATATCCGTTTCAAATTGACAGCGAATATCGTTGTAGCA
>Ga0209784_100353_pt1 | contig 22319 bp, 8 predicted proteins | sample AraplaCvi_mLB_r2_2_FD_184284 | JGI IMG/M metagenome (GOLD analysis project Ga0209784, IMG submission 184284) | Arabidopsis root microbial communities from North Carolina, USA - plate scrape CL_Cvi_mLB_r2 (SPAdes) (version 2) | ecosystem: Host-associated > Plants > Roots > Endosphere | place: USA...
GGGCATGAATTCATCATCTATTCCGGCTTGTCCAAGCTGAAGACGGTGAAAACCTTCAGCCGCATCACGGGCGTGGTGAAGCAGTTCGGAAATATCTATGAGCTGATTCCGTTAGGCGAGGATGCCTTAATCGAAGAGATGTTCTCCGTAATCGCAAGTCCGGGTGCCGGACCGATCATTACCGGGGGAACGGTGACGCTGTCCAGCCCTACGCAAGGCGCAAGCATCTATTATACGCTTGATGGATCGGTTCCTACGACAGCAAGCACGCTGTACAGCGCACCGATTCAGATTGACCGTGATACGACCATCAAAGCGATCGTCGTCTCGGGTGTGGATGTGAGCAAGGTATACGAATTTGCTTACAAGGCCACTCAGCAGCCGCGCATCGCGGATATCCAAGGCGAGGACCATGTTTCGCCGTATAACGGACAGACGGTAACCGATATTGAAGGCGTTGTAACCCAGTACGGTTATACGTTCTCTAACGGCAGCATTAAGGGATTCTATATCCAGGATCCGAAGCCGGATTCCAATCCGAATACCTCGGACGCCATTTTCGTGTATTCCACGGATCCAAACCGTCCTCAAATCGGAGATCTGGTAAGCGTAGCCGGTAAAGTGGCCGAGTATAACGAGGGAAGCTCCAGCAACCTGACTTCCACTCAAATCGAGCTGCAATCGTTCAAGAAGCTCGATCAGGCACAGCAGCTGCCGGGCCCTGTTCTATTAGGCAAAGGCGGACGTCCGATTCCGGCTGCCATTATCGATAATGACGGCATGACCACGTTCGATCCGGAGGAGGATGCCATCGACTTCTACGAGTCGCTGGAGGGCATGTTGGTCAGACTTCCGCAGCCAACGATCATTAGTCCCTATTGGACAAGCAGCGGAACCTACAACATTGCGACCCGGGTCGAAAATGATGTCGCCGATGTCATTACGCCGGCGGGCGGGCTGGTTCTGAAAGAGAACGGCAATTTCAACCCGCAGCGTCTTTTGATTGCTTACGGCAATCCGGGTCAGGAAGTGAGCACGGGCGATACGTTTGCCGATGATGTGATCGGCGTGATCGGGTATAACGGCGGGAACTTCAAGGTGATCCCTGCCAAAGACAGCTTGCCTCCAATCGACAGCAGCTCTTTTAAGCAAGAGGTATCTACTATTGACGTGAATGCCGAACAGCTCAGAGTAGCGACGTATAATATTGAAAATTTCTACCCGGGCGTAAGCTCCGCCAAAATCAACAAGCTGGCGGAATCGATCGTAGACAACATCAAGTCTCCGGATATTATCGGTCTCGTGGAAGTACAGGATAACAACGGAGAGCAGAACAACGGAACCACCGCGGCCGATCAAAGCTACCAGACCTTGATTAACGCCATCAAGGCAGCCGGCGGACCAACTTACAGCTTTACCGACATTGAACCAGAGAATAATAACGACGGGGGAGCGCCGGGAGCCAACATCCGGGTCGGGTTCCTCTACAACGCGGATCGCGTCCAGTTATCGGACAGCGTTCAGGGCAAGAAGGGATCCCCGACGGAATCCGTGGCGTATGATGCGGCGAAGGATCAGTTAACCCTGAATCCGGGCCGGATTGATCCGCAGAATGCGGCATTCAACGCATCGCGCAAGCCGCAGGCAGCACAGTTCGAATTTCAAGGGGAAAAAGTGATCGTCATCGCGAATCATTTTAACTCGAAATCCGGAGATCAAGGGCCATTCGGCAATACCCAGCCGCCGGTTCTCTCCAGTGAAACCCAGCGCCATCAGATCGCAGCGGTCGTGAACGGATTCGTGAAAGACGTGGTGTCCGCTAATCCTGATGCGAACGTCGTCGTGCTGGGGGATTTGAATGATTTCCAATTTACCGAGACGGCGAACATTTTAAAGGGCAACGAATTAGACAACCTGATCGAGACGCTTCCGCTCATGGAGCAGTACACGTACACGTATGACGGAAACTCGCAGGTGCTGGATCATATTCTGGTCAGCAAGAACCTGACCCGTTCTACGCAAGTCGATATCGTGCATCTGAACGCCGATTTCCCGGCCTCCAAGGGCCGCGTATCGGATCATGATCCGGTCGTCGCCCAGATCGACCTGAAGGAAGAAGCCGTGGACGGCTTCCCGCTGACGATTTTGCATACCAATGACACGCATGCCAATCTGGACACCGTAAGCTCGCCGGATAATATTGCGCGCCGGGTTACGGCAATCAAGGAAGCCAAAGCGAATGCGGTCAATCCACTGCTCGTGGATGCGGGAGACGTATTCTCAGGCACGCTGTATTTTAATCAATATTTGGGGCTTGCCGATCTGGAGTTCATGAATTTGGTTCAATATGATGCCATGACCTTCGGTAATCATGAGTTCGATAAAGGATCCGAGGTGCTGAACGATTTCATCGAGCATGCGGAATTCCCGTTTGTTTCCTCGAACGTGAATTTTTCGGCCGATGCTTTATTGACCCAGAAATTCAAGCATGAAGTGACCCGGGATGCCAAGGATGCAACCATCTATCCGGCCATCATCATGGAGGTAGACGGGGAGCAGGTTGGCCTCATCGGACTGACAACCGAAGACACGGTGAACATCGCTTCGCCTGGAGACGTAACCTTTGAGAATGCGGTGCAAAAGGCAAAAGAGACCGTAGCGATGCTGAAGAATGAAGGTATCAACAAAATCGTCGTACTGTCGCACCTCGGTTATGACGTGGATGTCAACCTGGCGAAGCAAGTCGAGGGCATCGACATCATCGTGGGCGGTCACAGTCATACCAAGCTGGATCAGGCGGTCGTGGACCGTTCGGACAGCGAACCGAAGCTGATCGTGCAGACGGGTGAAAAAGGGCAATTCTTAGGCCAGCTGGAGGTTGTATTTGACGACGAGGGTGTTCTGCAGGAGTGGAACAGCAGCCTCATTTCCGTTGACGAGAAAGATAGCAATGAGCAGTATGTAATTCAACCTGATCCCGAAGCCTTGCAAATTCTGAATACCAAATATAAGCCGGGTGTGGAGCAGTTAAAACAAACGGAGGTTGGTACGACAGAAGTGAAGCTGAACGGCGTCCGCGCCGATGTCCGCACGAAGGAAACGAATCTCGGCAATCTGATTGCCGATGGCATGCTGGATGCGGCGCAAGCCGCCGGCACGAATGCGGTCATCGCCCTGCAGAACGGCGGCGGCATCCGCGAATCCATTGAGGCAGGCAAAATCACGATGGGTGACGTCATGACGGTGCTTCCGTTTAACAATGATCTCGTCACGATCACGTTAACGGGCGCCGAGATCAAAGAAGCCATGGAGAATGGGGTTTCCAAAACCCCGGCTCAGGACGGACGCTTCCCGCATATCGCGGGCATGAGGTTCTATTATGATTCGACCAAGCCGGTTGGATCACGCGTCCTGCGCATCGAGGTGAAAGGCAAGAACGGATACGAGCCGATCGAGATGAATAAATCGTATGAAGTAGCGACGAACGCATTTACTGCTAAGGGCGGCGATTTCTATGCTTCGCTCGAGAAGGCCTATCTGGAAGGGCGCGTGAACCTGCTTTATAAGCCTGACTATGAGGTATTCTCGAACTATGTGAAAAAGGTAGGCACCATCACGGCCAAGACCTCCGCCGTCGAAGGACGGATTACGGACTTGAAGGGAGCGCCGCTTCCGGGAGGGCCTGATCCGGGCGGACCGGGGAACCCGGGCAACCCTAACCCTGGAAATCCGGGCACGCCTGGAACTCCAGTACCAACGACGCCTCCCGTGAATCCTACCAATCCTGGCACGACGCCGCCGGCGGAGCCAGGGAAGATCAAGGTACAAGTTAAGGTGGAGAACGGTATGGCTACAGGCAGCGTGACCGGGGCGGCCATGAAGGAAGCCCTGAAACAGCCTGTTGGCGGAAAAGTTACCGTAGAGGTAACAAGCACGCAGCCCATCTCTTCTTCATCCGTTACCATCGAGAATGAAGCGCTGCGTGCGTGGCTTGATCAAGCAAGCGCGCAGGTGCTGGTGGTAGCGACGCCTTACGGAAGCTATGAGCTTCCGAAGGCGGAGATCGGTCTTCAAGCGCTGGCGGCCCAAGCCGGCTCGGACATGAACAGCCTTCAATTGGTCATTCAGCTTGCTGTCGATGCGGATGCCCTTAAATCAGCGGCGTCCAAAGGATATCATGCGCTGCAAGCCGTGAGCTACACCTTGACGGTGAAGTCCGGCAATGACAAAACTATCATGCTGGATTCGTTCCAAACGTATGTGAAGCGGTCCCTGAATGTCGACAAATCGCATGCGTTGACGGACATTGCAGTTGTTCGAGTGGATGGAAACGGGAATGAATACACACCGGTGCCGTTCAAAGTGAACGGCCAACGTATCGATATCTATAGCCGAACCAACAGCACATACCTGGTGTTGCGGAACCCGGTAACGTTCCAGGACATCGCGTCGCATTGGTCGAAGGGTGACGTTGAATCGCTTGCGGCCAAAATGATCGTAACCGGGCGCACGGAGCAGGCCTTTGTTCCGAATGCTCCAGTCACTCGGGCCGAGTTCGCAGCGCTTGTCGTCCGGGCACTGGGACTTTCTGCAGACGCTGCGTCAGGCAGCTTCCAGGACGTGGCCTCATCCGAATGGTACGCGGGAGCGATCCAGGCAGCCGTCGATGCCGATATCATTAACGGCTACACGGACGGCACCTTTAAGCCGAATCGGACGATCACGCGCGAAGAGATGGCCGTGATGGCCTACAATGCGCTGGAGTATGCCGGATACAACCCCGTCGACGCGGCAAAAGCTCATTTTGCCGATGCGTCCACGATTGGTGCTTGGTCTCAGGTGGCGGTGTATGAATTGGCGGCGCTTGATATTCTGAACGGAGATCCGAAGCAGCGCTTCCATCCTAAATCGAATGCCACCCGCGGCGAAAGCGCCGCTGTGCTCCATCGTTTGATGCAGGATTTGACGTACGTAAAATAAACAGGTTCTATAGCGGCTGGAATGATTAATGGATTTGCATTTGAGATATACAAGGGGGGTTAACAGCAAAATCTGCTGAAGAACACTCCAATCGATCAAAAGCTGAAAATATAGAAATGGCGGTGCTAGGAATCATCTTAGCACCGCCATTTTTTTGCTTTTTTGTTACACTATTTCTTTCGTAAATGGGTCACACACCCATTTTGTAAAGATGTGGTTCTCTTCATATGTCTAAATGAAGTGTTTTCTGAGGGTAGCGGAGAGGACGAAACGATTCCGGTCAAGTGCCAGCGTTCGCCTGAAAGCTTTCCAACGGAAAGCTCGCATCGAAAGCGTATGCTTTGTCCCCGAATTTCTCCCTTGCTTACAATCATTGCAAGAAATTTGGGGACAACAGCGGTGGGAGGAACGATTCGTACACGGAGCGTCTCCTAACAGAAAGAGGGGGCACACCAGATCTAAGAGCTTTTGGGACCCCCTCTTTTTTAATCCGAAAAACTTAAAAACAAAATGTGACCGATCCGCGTCCATAACTGTGTTAAGGGTAAAAGGAGGTCTAAAGGCGATGCAGATCGATTCGCTCCGGCCGGGCGGAGATATTACGGAAATCTATGAATTATATGGCGATATGCTTTTTAAAATAGCAATGGTGTACCTTGGGAACAAACAGGATGTCGAAGAGGCCATTCAGGAGACGTTCATTAAACTGATATATAAAGCGCCCGACTTCAGGGACCAGGAGCATAAGAAAGCTTGGCTCATCCGGGTGATTACGAACCACTGCAAGAACATGCAAGGGAGCCTGTGGCGCAAGCGGGTAACGAAGATGGAGCATATGAACGATTATTTTGTCGAACCGTCGGAACGGACGCTGATGGATAACGTCATGAGTTTGCCGTTCAAGTATAAGTCGGTCATCCATCTGTTTTATTACGAGGATTATTCCGTTAAGGAAATCGCCGGGATTTTGCAGATTAACGAGTCTGCGGTCAAGATGCGTCTTCAGCGCGGCAGGAAGCTGCTGCGTATGGACTTGGAAGGAGAGGACGATTGATGAATCGGAATGACTACAAATCATTGATAGATCGAATAGAACCTGATAAAGGATTGGAGGAGCGAATCATGAAAGGAATGAAACAAAATCAGCGTCAAACGACAAGAATGAGCCGAATGGGGGTCGCCGGCGTCACCGCGGCCATTATGCTGGGGCTGGTGGTAGTGACTTCGCTGGTATTGAATCTTGAGAACGAGCCAGCGGTCAGCGATATTCCGGTGGTTCAACAAGGGACTGGGGCGAATACCCCGCCGACCGCGAAGGTTGGTCACGATCCGGTGACCATTCCGAAAATCGAGCTTCCGGGCGAGAGCAACGTCAAAGCCGACATGATCGGTTTGGTTGTATACCAGGGCAATATCTACACCCAAACCGGTACGCAAATCACGCCGGAAATCGCCAAGCAGCTGCGGGGCGACAAGCTCGGACGGTCGAAGTCGGGGATTACGGAATGGAGCACCTCCGATGATTACACGGAGCTTGCTTCGACAATCGGCGAAATGGATATATTCACGGTTAAGGGATATGACGCCGATTTTAGAATCATGTCCTACATGGAGCACGACGGGGAAGTCTACGCCGAATTGTATGAGCATCTGAACGGGATTACGGTGGCCAAGGGCGAGGATATCATCGGCAAGCTGAATCTGATGGGGAATATGACTTCGGTCAAATGGCAGGATTTCGACAGCTGGAACATGGGCGAGAACAAACTGCGCGAGCTTTCCGCCGATGCGGAGGTGCAAGCCTTCGTTGAAGCTTTATATGAAGCGAAGCCGATCGCGGCCGAACCTTTGTTTGAGCAAGGGATCTACGAGACCGGGCCTAGCGAGCAGAAATTTTTGTATATCCAGCTGCAGGACGGGACGGAAGTCCAGTTAAGACTGTTCAAAGGCGGCCAATATGTGCGATATGCCAATGCGCCTGTGTTCTTTCAATTGGAAGGTGCGGCATTTACCACGCTGTGGGGGCTGATGGAGGAATAGGTTCTTACCGTTTGTAGCCACGAAAAATAGGTATGTAAAAAGACTAGAGGCTATCCCTAATCGGATGGCCTCTTTTCGTTGCTGTAGGATCGATAATGGTGTTCCCTTTATCTATTATCGCATGGCGGTCCCTTGCTATTCGCGTTCCGTCGATGATGGGCGGTTCGCTTTCACGAATGCACTCGGCGTCATTCCGAAATACCGGGTAAAGGCGCGGGAAAACGTGAACAAATCCGAATAGCCCAGGGATAAAGCGGTCTGCGTGATGCTGGTTCCCTCGGCGGATAACAGGCGGGTCGCTTTCTCCATGATCAACTGCTGCATGTAGCGGGACGGAGAGATGCCGTATCGGCGGGTAAACGCACGGGTGAAGTGACTGCGATGCACGCCGGCCCAGGCGGCAAGCTCCTCCACGGACAGGTTCTCCGTGCAATGAAGCCCTATATATCCGGGGACAGACTCGAGCCAGTCCGAAGCAACCGAAGCAGCGGTGAGGTGCTGGTCCCGGTTGGGATCGATGCTGTGGATCAACTGGAATCCCAGCGACATCAGTTGAAGGCTATGGTCCTGCTGGGGCTGCCGGAGCAATCGCTGAATGTCCTTGATGACAGCCAAGGCATCGTCCCTGAAGGCATTTTGACGATAGGGCCGTTCCGGACATAAATCGACATGCTTCAATATGGACGGCATCAACTCGCCCATAAATGCCGTCCAGGTGATCATGGTAGACGGCTCGTCGCAGTCCTTGACATACGTATAGACCGAGCCGGGGAAGAGGCAGAACAGATCGCCTTCCGAGAGGGAGACGCTGCTGCCGTCCCATCCGAACCGCACCCTGCCGCTGGCAACGAAATGTATACTATAAAATTCGACGGACCGGGGACCGACTTTTTCGGTGAAAAAGGGGTGGGATCCGGATTTGAATATCCATAATCCCAGTTGGGTCTCAAAGTGAGCCGGGTTGTTAAAGTATTCTTCTCGGGATGGCCGCTGATTCACTGTTAAACTCATGTGTCCTCCTTCCACCTACAGTGATCAATTCTTTTGTTACTGCTATGATGCAACATATTGTATAACGATTGCAAGGATGGAGCATTCCGCATTCGTCCGCCAAAAGGTACGATGATGAGGAACAAGTCGAGCATAGTAGAGGTGAATGGAGATATGAAACAACCGAATTTTATCGTGATTTATTGCGATGACTTAGGCTATGGAGATCTTGGATGCTACGGTTCGGACACCGTGAAAACCCCGCATCTGGACGGGTTGGCTGATGAAGGCATTCGTTTTACGAATTGGTATTCGAATTCCCCGGTCTGCTCTCCGTCACGAGCCTCTTTATTGACGGGCAAGTATCCGGCCCGAGCGGGAGTCGGCGAGATTCTGGGGGCGAAGCGCGGTTCGCATGGACTGCCTGCCGACGAGGTGACGTTGGCCAAGGCGCTCAAGCCTGCCGGGTACAGGACAGCGCTGTTTGGAAAATGGCATTTGGGCTTGTCCGAGGAAACCAGCCCGAATGCGCATGGATTTGATGAGTTTTTCGGATTCAAGGCAGGCTGCGTCGATTTTTACTCGCACATTTTTTATTGGGGCCAAGCCCATGGCGTCAACCCCCTGCATGATCTATGGGAAAATGAAACGGAGGTTTGGGAGAACGGCCGGTACATGACCGGGCTGATCACGGAACGATCGGTTGATTTCATTCAGCGGTCGCGGGAGCAGGAGGCTCCGTTCTTCTTGTTTGCGTCGTACAATGCGCCGCACTATCCGATGCATGCGCCGCAGGAATACATGGACCGGTTTGCGAATTTGCCTTGGGATCGGCAGGTCATGGCCGCCATGATTGCCGCGGTGGACGACGGCGTCGGGGAGATTGTGAAGGCCCTGAAGGAAGCCGGCTGTTATGAGGATACGGTCATTTTCTTCTCCAGCGATAACGGACCGTCCTCCGAGAGCCGGAACTGGCTGGACGGAACGGAGGACGTGTATTACGGGGGAAGCGCGGGGATCTTCCGGGGGCATAAAGCAAGCCTGTTCGAAGGCGGAATCCGCGAGCCTGCCATATTGAGCTGGCCGAAAGGATGGGAAGGCGGGCAAGTGCGAGATGAAGTGGCGGCTATGATGGATATCGCACCGACCTTTTTGGATCTGGCCGGCGTCGATCCGGCGAGAGGACCGCTTCAAGGCGTTGCGCTGGACGGAAGCAGCCTGAAGGAAATGCTGCAAATGCGCGAGCCGTCGCCGCATAAGCAATTGTTCTGGGAGTATCAAGGCCAACTGGCTGTCCGGGAAGGGGATTGGAAGCTGGTGCTGAACGGGAAACTCGATTTTGACCGCGTGGTTCCGGATCAGGCTCACCTGTCCGATCTGTCCAGGGATCCCGGGGAGCGCACCAACCTGGCGGACCGTTACCCGGAGATCGTGGAACGGCTTAGCCGGGATGTGCGAGACTGGTATAAGGAAGTGCAGCGTCACGGATCCTGAGCGTGAATAGAGCATATCATCTAAGCCTCAGCGATAAATGCAAAAAAAGCCCCGGCAACGGGGCTTTTTTTTATGTGCTGATATGACAGGGTATCAGCAGAATCCGACAGCCGGAACCCTTAAAAAGGATTCAGCACATGGTAGAACACGTTTGGCGAAGCCATGCGGTAATAATGGCTGCACCAGCCGACGCCCTTGTGATTGTCGCGGTTGGTCGTGCTGAACACCAGCCGTTCCTGCTCAAGCTCCTCGATCCGTGCCTTCCGTCCCTCCACGTATTCCAGAATGCGGAACGCCGCAGTGTCCAAGCGGGTGATGACGCCGCCATAGCGGATGTCGATGACCTCCCAGCCAAAGGGCTTGAACATGCGGTGCCACTGCGTGCGGTGGGCAATGCGCAGCTCTTGGACAGCTTTGGAGATGGCAGGAAGCACGTTTTTGGCCATATGCCTTAAGGTATCGACGTCCTTGGCATCATAGGCTTGCTTCAGCAGAATGCCGATTTCGCTCTTGCGTTTGAGGACGGCGCTCAGCTTCTCCGGCATCTCGAACAGATAGTCCAGCTCGGCCGTGTTATCGCGCTTCGCGCGCAGGTTTTGCTCCAGCTCGGCATAGTGGTTCGAGAGGTCCAGGCCTTCGATCTGTTTGTCGAACATCCCGAGGAGCACATCCTGATACAGCAAAAATTTCGACGGGTTGCTCTGCTTGGCATTGTTCGGCTCCTGGCCGGGAATCTCGTCCAGATCCTTCAGCAGGAGGAACGCCTCCATGTCGATGCCCGTACAGAATTTTACCCGTTCCGCCAACTGCGCCGGGGAAGGCTCCTGTTCCGAGTAGGCATGCTCGGCATAAAGCTGCAGACCGAGCAGCGCTGCGAACGGATTTCCTTCGTTGCCGTCGTCGCCCCACATCGTGGCGTATACCTCGCGGATTCCTTCCTGCTTGCACACTTGAAGCGCAACATTCGAAGCGTTCAGGGACAACCCGTAGTTGACGCCGAATGTATTGAAGATCCAGACGGCTCCCGCAAACACGAGGTTGCAGCCCAGCGGGCGGTGATTGGCAATCAGCTTCTCATAGTCCGCCGGCTCCATGTGGGTGTAATCCCAGTACACCATGTCCACATCCTTCGGAATGCGGCGGGCCATATCCTCCGGAATCGAGGTGTCCTTGTCGTAATATGCCGCATCGCCGCCTCCGCCGGCAGCGAGCTTCAGGAACATGTCGCTCCACATCATCGGCTTCAGGCCGCGCTTGCGAACGGCAGCCAGGACTTTGTCCAGATGGGCGATCATAATGTCGAAACGGCTCACATAACCGTTGTGATCCAAATATTTACCTCGTCCGAGCTCCTCCGCTTCGTCCATCCCGATATGAATCTTGTTGCTGCGGAACGGAGTGCTGGCAGCCTCGATCATCCGTTCAATCAGGGAATCGGTCTGCTCGCTGCCGACGAGCAGGGCACCCTTCGTATCGCGGTAATGCTTGATGGGCTCCCACTTCAGAAACTCCTCCAGGTGCGCCAAGGTTTGAATGCTTGGAAAAGCCTCGATGCCGAATTGATCGGCATAATCGTCCATCTCCTTCAGCTCCGCCTGCGTGTAGCGACCGCGCATATAACCGAAATACGGCTCGCCTTCGATCTGGTAGGTGTCCTCCATGTACAGCATCACGCTGTTCATGCCCATCAGGGCCATTTTATTCAGCATGAGCTTGAAGCTGTCCACGGTCAGCACGGCGTTGCGGGACAGGTCGAACATCGGGCCGATTTGGTCAAATTGCTGGCGTTCGTGAAGGTGGAACGCATCGCTTTGGCGGCTATGTTGAACCAGCAAGCCGAGTCCCCGGAAAAATTGATGTTTTCGTCCATAACGAATATAGGCGTGGTCTCGGTCCCTGCCGACCTCCAGATCGCCATCGGACAAGGCTACCTCAACGGGGATGCCGTTTTCCACCAATTCGACGCCAAGCTCATCCAGCAGCAGCTCAATGCCTGGCATGACATCCGTAACAGCGCCCTCGAAACGAAATTTCATAGGAAATCCCCCTGCATCCATGATTTTGCGAACATTAAACATTATATCATTATAATGTTTAATGTTAGGGGAATCGCCGCTGTAAATCAATCCTTTGTTTGGTGAGCCGCAAAATTCATGATGAAAACAGGTCAAAATGTGGTTGACGAGATGGAGCCTCAATACTACAATAAATGATGCAAACGTTTCCATTGTAATCGCTTTCATCTATTTTGTTTCGCTCTATATTTCGAACATATTCTCTAACTCTTGTCATTAATTGTCGTACTTTATTTGATGGAAGCTCAAACCTGTTTATGCAAGCGTTTGCGCAATGATTGGCATCAACATCGTATCAGCTGTATCTAATCCAAGAACAGAAGGAGGTTATTTGTTTCATGAGAATGACGGTTTCAAGCAAACGAACGTGGTCCATCATCATGATTGTTTCGCTGATTTTCTCCATGCTCGGCATTCCGCCATCAACGGCCGATGCCAATAGCGCCCCAAGCCAGGTTACGCTGGTGGGGACTCTGCAATCCGAATTAGGCCATAGCGGGGATTGGGATCCGACTGCCGCCGCGACAACCATGAACGATATGGGGAACGGAGAATACAGGTTCACCGGCAGCTTGCCTGCGGGATCGTACGAATACAAGATCGCGATCGACGGCAAGTGGGACGAGAATTACGGCTCCGCCCATTATTCCAATCCGAGCGGAGCAAACAAGGATGGCAACATCCTCATAACGCTCGCTCAAGATTCCCAGGTTACCTTTTATTACAACCATGGGACCCACCGGATCGCGGATTCTACATACTACGCTCCGATCGAGGCGGATAAGCTTCCCCGAGTGATCGGCAGCTTCCAATCGGGCATCGGCGAAGCGGCAGACTGGTCGCCTGCGGATGCGGGATTAATCATGCAGGATTCCGATTATGACCATGTATACACGGTGACGGCCGACGTGTACGAAGGGGATCATGAGTACCAAATCGCTCTGGGCAGCGATGCGGCAAGTCCGGTTCACCCCGCAAATCGGGAGGCGCTTCAGCTGCCGCAGGACGTTAAGGTTACGTTCAGCTACGATGCGGCCAATCACGGCGTTGCCGCTCATTTCACGGTACCCGCCGATCCGGGAACGCCGGTGCCGGCTAACCATCTGCGCGTCCATTACAACCGGGCTGACGCGAATTACGGCAGCGTTGGACTGTGGATATTCGATGACGTCACATCTCCGTCCGCCAATTGGCCGGCAGGCGCAACGCCATTCCCTGGCGGGCAGCAGGACGCCTACGGGGCCTTCGTCGACATTCCGCTCAAGGACGGCGCCCAAAAAGTCGGCATCGTCGTTGTCGATCGCATCAGCGGCAATAAAGACGGCGGCGACAAGAAATTCACCCTAGCCTCGCCGGACATGAACGAAGTATGGCTCAAGGAAGGCTCCGATACGGTATACAGCTTTGAGCCTGTTGACCTGCCGGCGGATACCGTGCGCATCCACTATCAACGGCAGGATCAAAACTACGATCCGTACGGTTTGTGGATATGGGGCGACGATGTCGCTGCGCCTTCGAAAGACTGGCCGACGGGGGCTACCATGTTCCCTTCAGGCAAAACCGACCGATATGGCGCTTATGTGGACATTCCAATGAAGCCGGGGGCCCAGAAGATTAACTTCCTCGTGCTGGATCCGGCCAAAGGAGACGCCGGCAAAGACGGAGGCGACAAAGGCTTCACCCTGGTAGACCGATACCAGCATCTATTCATTCAAGAAGGCGACAACACCGTCTACACATCCCCGTATGGGGAAGTGCCTACCGGGTTGGTCTCGGCCGAGGTATTGGCTCCCGGAAAGCTCCAGCTCGGATTTACCATGACCGATGGTTTGGAAGCGGATACGCTGAAGAATGAGCTGCAGATTAAGGATAAGGACGGCCTTCCGGTTGCCATTCAAAACGTGAAGATTACCGGAAACACGACCATCGAAGTATCAGCATCATTTCAGTTGGATCAGATACCGCTAAGCGTAACTTACGCCGGGAAAACCGTATCCGCCTCCACCGGCTGGAGAATGCTGGATGAGATGTACGCTTACGACGGCGATGACCTCGGGGCGACTTATCAGGCTGGAGGAGCCGAGCTTAAACTGTGGGCACCGACGGCGACCGAAGTCACCGCAAATGTGTACAGCAAGGATGATGCCACGCAGTTTATTGGCAATGTCGCCCTCCAAAAGGGTGATAAAGGGGTATGGTCGGTTCGGTTGAAGCCGGGAGACCTCGGCATCCAAGATTTTAGAGGATATTTCTATCAATATGAAGTGACCAACAACGGCGTGACGAAAACCGTGCTGGATCCATATGCCAAATCCATGGCGCAATTCAGAGTGAACACCAAGGGCGAAGCTGGACCGGACGGCGATACCGTCGGCAAAGCCGCGATCGTCGATTTGAGTCAAACGAATCCCGCCGGCTTGGATTTTGCGGACATTCCGGGCTACGAGCAGCGGGAAGACGCCATCATCTGGGAAATTCACGTCCGGGATTTCACGTCGGATCCGACGATTGAGAACGACCTGCATAACGCGACTTGGGGATCCTACGACGCGTTCAAAGAGAAGCTCGAATACATCAAGTCCCTGGGCGTCACCCATGTTCAGCTGCTGCCCGTGATGGCTTGGTATTACGGTGACGAGGCAGCCATGAAGAACAGGGAGCTGGATTATTCGGCCAAAGACAATGAGTACAACTGGGGGTATGACCCGCACAGCTATTTCTCCCCAGACGGTGCTTACTCCGAGGATCCAACGGATCCCGAGCTTCGCATCAAAGAATTGAAGGCGATGATCCACGCCATTCACGAGGCGGACATGGGCGTCGTATTGGACGTGGTCTACACCCATATGGCCAAGGCAGATTTCTTGAATGATATCGTGCCGAACTATTATGCATTCCAGGATGCCAACGGCAATTTCATCGGCGGCTTCGGCAACAATCTGGCGACCAACCACAAGATGGCCGAGAAGCTGATGGTGGACTCCGTGAAATATTGGTTCGACGAATACAAAATCGACGGCATGCGCTGGGACATGATGGGCGACGCCACCTATGAAGCCGTGCAGAACGCCTATGATGCCGCTGCAGCCATCAACCCGAAAGCGCTGTTTATCGGCGAGGGCTGGGTCACGTTCGGCGGCCATCTGTCGGATCCCTCCCTGGCAGGCAAGGGTGCGGACCAGAATTGGATGGATAAAACGGACGACGTCGGCGTTTTCTCCGATGAGTTCCGCAACGAGCTGAAATCCGGCTTCGGCAATGAAGGCGAGCCTCGGTTCATTACGGGCGGCGCACGCGATATCCAAACCATTTTCAACAATATCAAGGCGCAGCCGAGCAATACGAAGGAAGACGATCCGGGTGACATGGTTCAATACATTGAAGCCCATGACAATCTGCCGCTGTACGACATTATTGCGCAGTCCATCAAAAAGGACCCGTCGGTTGCAGGGAATGATCTGGAGATCCATAAGCGCATTCGCCTGGGCAACTTGCTCACCTTGACCTCGCAAGGAACGGCGTTCCTCCATGCAGGACAGGAGTACGGGCGGACCAAGCAATGGCTGGGCCCAGGGGTTCCCGAGCAGAAATACCATGAATTAGAGGATGAGGCAGGAAACCGTTTCGGTTATTTCATCCATGATTCCTACGACTCCTCCGATGCCATCAACATGTTCGATTGGGAGAAAGCGACGGATGAAGCCAAATATCCGGAGAATAACAAGACGCGGGCATATACGACCGGACTGATCGAGTTAAGAAAATCGTCCGATGCTTTCCGTCTCGGCGATCAGTCGATGGTGAATTCGAACGTAACGCTGCTGCAGATTCCCGAAGTAAAGGCGCAGGATCTGGTCATTGCATATAAGAATAAAGCGACGGACGGAACCGGTCATTATTATGTGTTCGTTAATGCGGATAATCAGTCGAGAACGCTTACGCTAAGCGAGGATCTGAGCTCCGGCACAGTGGTGGTCGATAACGATGAAGCCGGCACGACCGGCGTCAAAGCGAAGTCCGGCTTCACGTTAACCTCCGGCTCGATCACGCTTGAGCCTCTGACGGCCGTTGTGATCAAGACGGACGCCGCGGCAGCCGTACTCCGCGCGATAGCGGTAGACCAAGATAGTTACTCTTTGCAGACGGGTAAGACGCATCAAACCGCGGTATACGCTGAATACGAGGACGGCAGCAAGCGAGCCGTAACGAAACAAGCAACTTATGCATCCAGCAACCCGCTGGTGGCATCGGTAACGGCCGCAGGCATGGTGAAGGGAGTTTCGGAAGGAACGGCGGTCATAACCGTTTCCTACCGGGGGTTCCAGAAAGAGATTACCGTAACCGTTACAGCCGATTCAGTGGACAATAAACGGTATGTGCAGCTTAACTACATTCGGCCGGATCAGGATTATGCGGATTGGAATTTGTGGGTTTGGAATACGGGGGCAACGAACGGTGAGATTAAGTTTGAAAAGATAGAGAATGGCGTGGCTACCGTACAGATTGAGGTGGCACCCGAAACAACAGGCGTTGGTTTCGTTCTGCGCAAAGGAACGAATTGGGATACGGCCAAGCAGGATATCCCGGATGACCGGATCATTCCGCTTCAGCCAGGCGAGGCCTTCACGAAAGTGAATGTGACCAGCATGGTGCATGAGCTGGAGATTTTGCCGAGCATTACGGGGCCGACGCTTGAAGGCGGTAACATTACGTTCCATTATCGGGACGATCAATTGTTCAGGGACGGCCGGATGGATAGCATCTCTGACGTGAAAGTGAAGATTAACGGGAAGCTGGAAACGATGGTCTACGTTCCTGACAAGGAATGGTTCAGTTATACGCTTAAGGGCGTTGCTCCCGGAACGTACGAATACACGTTCATCGTCAATCATAACGGAACCACGAAGGAAGTCACCGATCCGAAAAACACGGTGAACGGAAAGTCGCAGGTGGTTTACCGCGATCCGACCGTGACCATCGGGGCGAAGGTAACCCCTGGTTCCATCTCTTATGATGAAAATGCGGTGCTAAACTTGAATGTAACCTCTTCGGAGCCCGTTGCTTACAAGGAAGCGTTCGTCGACCTGACGGAACTGGGAGGACCGGCCCGAGCGAAGGTTGATACAGAGCTGCTGGAGCACAGTATTGCCGTAAAGGATACGGTCACGGCCGGCAGCAAGAAAATTGGAATCACGCTAGTCGACCAATACGGCAATAGGCATACCGGCGAAGCCGCGGTAACGGTGAAGCCAAGAATCGCAGGCGGCAAACTCGATTTCGATTGGGACGAGGCGCGCATTTATTTTGTGCTGACCGACCGTTTCATGGATGGGGATGCTTCCAACAATGCAAATGTTGACAAGAATCACCCGGAAGCTTATCATGGCGGGGATTTCAGAGGACTGATCGATAAACTCGATTACATCGAGGATCTGGGCGTGAACACGCTGTGGATCACGCCGATTGTGGATAACATCGATTTCAATCAGGGTGCAGGCTTCGGCGGCAAGCAATATGCGTATCACGGCTATTGGGCCAAAGATTTTACGAAGATCGATGAACATTTGGGCGATCTGGATACTTTTAAGGAGCTAATCGATAAGGCGCATGACCGGGGCATCAAAATTATGGTGGACGTCGTGGTCAACCATACGGGATATGGCCTGAAGCCGGGAGACAGTGCGCCCGGTATCACGCAGGAAGATAAGGACTGGTTTAAAGATATGCTCCGTACAGACGGTCTGTCGGCCGATACGGACCCGATCAAAGGCGAACTAGCGGGGCTTCCTGATTTCATAACGGAGAATCCGGCTGTCCGCCAGCAGATCATCGATTGGCAGGCAGGCTGGCTGGAGCGTGCCAAAACCGACCGCGGAGACACAATCGACTACTTCCGCGTGGATACGGTGAAACACGTGGATGAAACGACATGGAAGGCGTTCAAAAATGCGCTGACCCATCTCGATCCGAGCTTCAAAATGATTGGTGAATATTTCGGAGCTACGGTTGACAGCGATGGCGGAACGCTTCAGAGCGGACAGATGGACAGCTTGCTGGACTTCGGTTTCAAAGGAAAGGCCAAGGAATTCGTGAACGGCAGCGTGGAATCGGTTGAGGCCTACCTGGCTGACCGCGAATCGAAGCTGGATAACACCCGAATGATGGGGCAATTCCTGAGCAGTCATGACGAGGATGGCTTCCTGACCCACTACGTGGATGGCGACAAGGCAAAGCTGATGGCGGCCGCAGCGCTGCAAATTACATCCAAAGGCCAGCCGGTCATCTATTATGGCGAAGAGCTTGGGCGCTCCGGCAAGAATGCCGGGGATATGAGCAAAGGCGAATTTAGCGAGAACCGTGGCGATATGCCATGGGACCAACTGGAGGCCGAGAAGAAGCTGCTCACGCATTACCAGAAGCTCTTGAACATTCGAGCGGCAAACTCGAAAGTATTTTCAAAAGGAACGCGCACATCCATTGCGGCTTCGAATGCGGATGGTTATATTGCATTCGACAAGCAGTATAACGGACAGCATATCGTTACCGCGATTCATGTGAAGAACGAACCGAAAGAAGTCGTCCTGTCTGTGCCGTTTAAGGCGGGCAGCAAGGCGAAGGATTTGTACGGCGGCAGTGTGTATAACGTAACGGCCGATCAGAAAGTGACGCTGACGCTCCCTGCCATGTCGGATGGCGGTACCGTCATTCTGGCTGCAGTGCCAGCTGAAGGCGGCGGCAACGGCAGCAACCCCGGCAGTGGAAACGGAGGCGGGGGAACAGGCGGCAATCCGCCTACCGATCCGGGAACGAAGCCAAATCAGGGTCAGCGGATCGTTAACGAAGAATCGCTGCGCGGCGGGCAAGAGAAAGTAACGATTCAGCTAGGTGCCGAGGATATCGAAGTTCTCCTGCCGCTGACGGCAGGGGATATTTTGGGGGCGAAGCCGCTGGAGCTGAAGCAGGACGGCGTGATGGTACAGCTTCCGTCGGCGCTGCTCAAAGCGCTGCGCCAGCTCGTACCGGCCGAGCAGGCTAAGGATGCGGTCATCTCGTTTAAGCTGAAGGAGGTTGGATCGCAGACAGCCGCCTCTCTCGTAGCCAAAGCAGCTGCTGCCGGGAAGGCTAAACTGAAGCAGGGCAGCAAGATGTACGAATTAGATCTTAACGTCCGTACGAAAGACGGCAAGGCATATAAGCTGGAGCATTTCATAGCACCTGTAATGATTGCTTTTCCAGTCGACAGCGCCATTCACGGCGAGTTGGCCGGCATCTACGGCATTTCGGAATGGGGACCATTGAAATATGCCGGCGGCAAGCCGGTAAACGGGCAGCTGACGGCTGAAGTCAGTCAATTGAGCTACTATGCCGTGCTGGAATACGACAAATCGTTTGCCGACCTTGCCGGCCATTGGGCGGAGCAAGCGGTAAAAGAGCTGGCAGCCAAGCATATTGTGAATGGCACCGGCGATACGAAATTCAGTCCGCATCAAACGCTGACGCGCGCGCAGTTCGCCGCGATGCTCGTTCGTGCCCTGGGCCTCGAAAGCACCCAAGACACGACCTTCACGGATGTGGAAGGGGATGCATGGTATGCTTCGGCGGTTGCGGCGGCTTCCCAGCACGGGCTGGTGAACGGCAGAGGCAAGGAGACGTTCGCACCGAACGCGGCCATTACCCGCGAGGAGCTGGCTGTGATGCTTTATCGTGCTTACCAGACCAAGGGAGACGCTTCCTCTTTAGAGGAAGCACCGGACCTGAAAGATCAGCAGCAAATTTCTTCATGGGCACTCCAAGAGGTGAATGAAGCCTTGGCCCTTGGCTTGATGAAGGGGCATGCCAATGGCATGTTTACGCCTCAAGCCAAGACCACCCGTGCGGAAAGCGCGCAAGCCATGCTGAATCTGTTAGACCGACTGCAGTAATTCCGCCCATCCCGCCGATTCGTGCAACGCTGGAATGGGGGTAGAGAGCCGGTTCGGACGGGAATGACATGGGATCGAGTCGCAATGAAACAATCTTTCGGAAACGCAAGGAGCCTGGACATGGATACATGACCAGGCTTCTTTTTCGTACATGAAATGTAAATGAATACACGGCGGGGGGCCTAATGAACTTTGGCGTAGTTCACGTTTCACTAGCTAGATGACGGCTGAGGGGGACTGGAGGCGGATGATCTCCTTCATGAGCTTTTTCAGCATGACGGATGCTTTGACCTTAATCGGCAGGCTGTCCGAGACATGAAGCTGGTAAGCGCCTTGCATAATGGCATCCTTGAGCTCGGCGGCGGATTCGCAAGGCATTTGCAGCTCGTTATAGACGCTTCCGAATTGGAGGCATTGATGCGTATCGCTTCCCGCCGTAACAGGTTTGCCGAGATCGGCGGCGAAACGTTGAACCTGATCTTGATTGGCTTCGCTGCCGTATTGGTACATATCCTTGGCATTGAGATCAAAGGCGTCCAGGCGGCTCAACTGGCTGCGCGTGAGATGGTGGAGCGGCGTGCTCTCTCGGAACGGATGGGCTCCGATCTTGAGCAGCGGGAAGCCTTCGGCCAAGTCCATCAGATCATCGAAAGGGATGAAGGCGCCCTTCTCCGTATACCCGTCCAGGCGACGGCGGGTTTCCAGAATGAACTCCTTCCGGCCGATCAGCAGAATGTGGCCGGTTTCCCGGATGTCCACTTCCATCCCCGGAAAGATCTTCAATCCGCCTGCATCGTAGTATTCGCCATTATAGGGAAACATGCAGTCAAGCTGCCGGTACACCTCGTCAAAATGGCGCGTGTTAAAATGCTCGGTCAAAGCGAGCGCATCAAGTCCGTTGTCCAGCGCCTCCCGGATCATCTCCTCATAATAATTTTTAGAGAAATCGGACGCTTTGGACAATTTGGCGTGAGTATGGAGATCAATTTTCATATTCGAACACTCCTTGTCAAAGTCAGTAATTTTAAGGTCAGCCGAACCAGAACAATAATGCGGTATATGCTGCCGTTCCGGTCAGGAACACAGCATCCCGCGCCGACAGGGTCAGGTGGGACAGCTTCAGCTTCTTGGCAGCCGGATTCTTCATGCCGTAGGAGAACCCGCGGGTCTCCAGCGCTTCTACCGTCGTGCGGGAACGTTTGGCGGTGGCCAGCATCAAAGGGAAAAAGGATAGCATCAGCAGTTTCATGTAATAGGCCGCGAGTCGCCAGTAGAGAAAACCGGGATGTTCCGGCGCTTTTCCCCGAAGCCGGTAAGAGAGCAGCACATGGCGAAATTCTTCGAACAATACGGGGAGTATCCGATAGCCGTACGACAAGCTGAACGAGAAGGCGGCAGGCATACCGAGCGCAAGCAGGCCGTCGCTGATTTTCTCGGGATCCATGCCGGAGAACACCGTAATGCTTGCAAGCGATACAACCGACAGCTTTAAAGTGAGTTTCAGCAGCGGAAGCGCCGAGCTGACGTCCCCGCCGAAGAAGAGGGACACCACAAACAGCCAGCCGACCTGGCCGATCAGGCCCAAGCAAAGTACGACGATAATAAACGGTGTAACCCGCGACAGAATGGTGGTGACCACCATCATGAGAAACAATCCGGCCAGCACGGTAATGCTTGAAATAAACCAGGGCGCTATAGCAAAGAACAGGTACCAGATCAGCATGCATCGGGGATCGAGCCGGGAAAGGGCGGCATGGCCGCTCCCGTAGGCGGTATTCATCAACTCGAGTTGAATCCGTTCAATCGAAATCTTGTTAAACCAGTTGCGGACTAGCTGCATGGCAGTGAATCTCCTTTCCGCTCAGAATGCCGTACATATGCCGGGCAAATTCGTCCGGTGAACTGGTCGGGGGCACGACGCCCAGCCTTATAGATAAATCCATCATCTGGGTCGGTGCGAGCCCGGCCCGGGAAATAAGCTCCGCATCGGCGAAAATCTCGGAGACGGTGCCGTCGCCGGCCACGACGCCTTGATTCAAGACGATCACTCTGGTCGCCCATTCGTGAACTAGCTGCATATCATGGGTGGCGATGACAACGGTACGGACATGGTCCTCCAGCTCCTGCAGCGTATCCAAAAGCTCTTCGCGAGTGGACATGTCCAGATTGGCCGTCGGCTCATCCAGCAGAATCAGCTGGGGCATCATGGCAGCTCCAATAGCCAGGGATACGCGGCGCTGCTGACCACCGCTGAGGAGACGGGCATCCCGTTCTTTGAGAGGCTGAAGCCGGAAATGAGTCAGCATGCGATGAACCCTATCCTCAGCACCCGGGTAACGGCGGCTCTTCAAGCCATAGGCCACTTCTTGATACACATTGTCTTCAATGAACATATCCTCGGGATTTTGGAAGACGTAAGCCACGTTAGCGGATATTTGCTCCATCGATGCATCCTTTGTATTCCTGCCCATGAATGCGACAGAGCCGCCGGAAGGCTTGGCGATGCCGGCGATCAGCTTCAGAAGCGACGATTTGCCAGCGCCGTTGTTGCCGACAAGCGCGATGCGTTCGCCTTCATGCAGGATAAGATCAATGCCTCGGAGCACCTCGTGCTCCGTTTTATGAATCGTTCGGTAGCGAAGTGCGGTATGGTGGAACTCCACCAGCGCGCCCTGTCCCCCTTGCCGTTCCGATTCATCGCCCTGCAGGATGCGGTTCTGGTCGGAATCCGTGTCCTTCGCGGTTGAGTCAGCGGATGAAGCATCGTCAGCTCTAGCGTCGGTTGGTGGATGATCAAGCAGCAACGGAGTATCCGCGT
>Ga0209784_100357_pt1 | contig 22098 bp, 23 predicted proteins | sample AraplaCvi_mLB_r2_2_FD_184284 | JGI IMG/M metagenome (GOLD analysis project Ga0209784, IMG submission 184284) | Arabidopsis root microbial communities from North Carolina, USA - plate scrape CL_Cvi_mLB_r2 (SPAdes) (version 2) | ecosystem: Host-associated > Plants > Roots > Endosphere | place: USA...
ATCGGGATCGAGAAGGTGATGTTCACCGTGGTCATCCTCTACATCGGCACCAAGGCAATGGAATTCATCATTGAGGGCTTGAATCCCAAAAAAGCCGTTACCATCATCTCGACACATCATGACCGCATTGCCATTCGGGTTACGGAGATTATGGACCGTGGGGTAACCGTGCTCCGGGGGTACGGATATTACACCGGTCAGACCAAAGACGTACTCTACATCGTCATCAGCAAACAGGAAGTTTCCATGCTCAAAAAAATCGTCCGTGCCGAGGATAAAAACGCCTTTGTTACCATCCACGACGTACGTGACGTGTTCGGGGAAGGATTTATTGATATTTCCAAGTAAAGCCGAACTTATCGTTAGATAAAAAAAGATCGAAACCATCGCTAAAGGCGGGCTTCGATCTTTTTTCGTAATAACTCAACTCCATCGAAGGATCAGGGGGACATATATCTTCCATATTCCAGCCCGAGATCCGTAATCGCATCGTCCGATACGGACAGAAGCGAAACATTCTCACCTTCCGTGCCCATCCACTGCACGCCAAGCACAAGACCAAGCTCCGATTCTGCCGCAAACAGAAAGGAGAACATGGCCGGACGCACCTCTCCTTGGTCATCCACTCTCCACGTCGAGCTCGGATCGTACTTCGCCGGATAATCGTAATACAGCCAGCCGCTCTCGCGTTTCAGCGCCAAGCTGGCCAGCATATCGTCACCTTCTCTGACGAACTGCGCCAGATAGAGGGACTCTCCGTCCGGAAGCTGAATAAGCGGCCATGCCTGCTCTACCGCTCTCCCCTTGCTGTTCTTGATCTCCTGCAGCACTTGTCCATCGGCCTGCTCCGGCTTGGCCGGCTGGATGGTCAACAGTGCCTCTTCCGGAATATGGCGCTTTGGTATGATGAAGTACGTTGCATTCAGGGCGGCCGTCCCCTCCGTCACCTCGTACAGCTGCCCGGCCTAATGGCTGAAATTCTGCGAAGTTTGCCTACCGTTATCTTCTTCCGTCGCTTGCTGCTCACCCGCATATTGGACCGGAAGCGGCTCGCCGCCCTGGCCGATGGCAATCAGCGAGGCTTCTTCATCCTGAATCGCGGCATCCGGATTAACGAGCAGCCTATGCCCCGTTTCGTCGGAAAATGCAAAGGTCCCTTCCTGTAAGGCAGCCACATCCCGGATCACCAAGGGTGGGTCCTCCTTTACGTCAGGGGCCGGCTCCACGCTCGAAACGGATGGGGGTTCGACCTTCCCGTTCTCCGAATCCGCGCATGCGGTCAAGGTACATAGGGCTGTCATGAACAGCGCTGCCCATATCTTTTTCATGCCTTCAGCTCCTGTAATAAGATTCCAACTCTTCCATAACCTCAGACGAAAAACGGCCGAAAAAGTTGATGCCAAAGTTCCTTTTATTTGTATTTTTCCATGACAAAATCGGATGATTTTTTGCATTTTCGCTACATAAAACACGGGATAATGGCTGATTAACTTACACCTAATGACAGGTTCATAGAAATATTTAATGAGTTTGCAAAAAACATTTTATTGGTAATACGAGGCAAGATTCTATAAAATTCTTTTTAACTTAAAAATGCTGAGTGCAAACTTTTAATGGTTTTGTACAAATGGTTCAAGACGGGCGTCCCTTTTCTGAAACACCAACGATTTTTCTCGCAATTCTACTTTAACGATTTGAAGGAGTGCATCGCAAAAGTGACTACGAATATTTCTGTAACTTCACCCCTTACTGCCGCGCAAGAATATGTGGAATCCATCTATAACCAAGTTGTAGCCCGCGATCCGCATGAGTCCGAGTTTCACCAAGCCGTCCGGGAATTTGTGGATTCCCTCGTCCCTGTGTTAGCCCAGCACCCGAAATACCGGGAACACGGCATTCTGGAGCGCCTTGTCGAGCCGGAGCGCATGGTCACCTTCCGCGTACCTTGGGTGGATGATCAAGGCAAAACGCAAGTCAACCGCGGATTCCGCGTTCAGTTTAACAGCGCACTTGGTCCGTACAAAGGCGGCATCCGGTTCCATCCGTCGGTTTATGCCGGCATCGTCAAGTTCCTCGGTTTTGAGCAAATCTTCAAAAACTCGCTCACCGGCCAGCCCATCGGCGGCGGCAAAGGCGGTTCGGACTTCGATCCGAAAGGCAAATCCGATCAGGAAGTCATGCGTTTTACCCAGAGCTTCATGACCGAGCTGTACCGTCATATCGGACCTGATTCCGATGTGCCTGCGGGCGATATCGGCGTGGGCGCTCGTGAGATCGGTTATATGTTCGGTCAATACAAACGTATCCGCGGAGGGCATGAGGCCGGCGTGCTGACAGGCAAAGGCGTCATTTATGGCGGAAGCCTGGCACGTACGGAAGCAACCGGTTACGGCTGCGTCTACTTCGTACAGGAGATGCTGGCTGCGAAGGGCCTTAGCTTCCAGGACAGCCGCGTCGTGGTGTCCGGTTCGGGCAACGTCTCCATCTACGCCATCGAAAAGGCACAGCAGCTCGGTGCGCACGTCATCGCTTGCAGCGACTCTAACGGATATCTGTATGATCCGGAAGGAATTAACCTTGAAACCGTCAAGCTGCTCAAGGAGCGGGATCGTCTGCGGATCAGCGAATACGTGAAGATTCATCCGCATGCCGTATACACCGAAGGCTGCACGGGAATCTGGACGCTTCCATGCGATATCGCACTCCCTTGCGCCACGCAGAATGAGCTCGACGCCGACGCTGCGAAAACCCTCATCTCGAATGGAGTGAAGGCCATCGGCGAAGGCGCGAACATGCCTTCCACGTTGGAGGCGATTGAGCTTTTCATCAGCAAGGGCGTATTGTTTGGGCCGGCTAAAGCCGCCAATGCAGGCGGAGTTGCCGTATCGGCTCTCGAGATGAGCCAAAACAGCATGAGAATGTCATGGACGTTTGAAGAGGTGGATGCGAAGCTCCATCAAATCATGAAGAACATTTACACCAGTGCGGTAGATGCTGCAGAAGAGTATGGCGTAGCCGGCAATCTTGTGGCCGGTGCCAACATCGCAGGCTTTATCAAAGTGGCCGATGCCATGATCGCGCAAGGAATCGTATAAATCACACAAAAAAAAGCCCTGCCGCATATGCGGCAGGGCTTTTTGCAGCTTATAGGAGCTCGCTGCGGAGCTGTTCGGCCGATTTTGGCGACAGGTACCCGAGCGGAATGTCAAACACCGTCTTGGCGCCCTGCTGTCCCTCTCTGCTCAAGCGATGCGCAGCTCTTGCATAAGACACGAGCACGCTTGCCGTAAATTCAGGGTTGCTGTCCAGCTTCAGGCCAAATTCAACAATTTGCTTGCTTCCGTTTCCGGTAACCCCGCTGCGGATGACAAATCCGCCGTGAGGCATCCCGGCATGCTCAGCCTCAAGCTCTTCTTGCGTAATGAAGGTAACGGTTGTATCGTAATCGGAGAAATAGTTCGGCATCGACACAATCGTCTGACGGATTTGCTCTTGGTCCGCGCCTTCTTCCGCAACGACGAAACAATCTCTCCGGTGCTTCTCGCGAGTGGCAAGCTCCGGTGTCTCGCCGGAACGGATCTGGTTAATAACCTCTTCTACAGGAACCGTGTATTGAACGCCTGCTTTCACTCCGGGTACGCGACGGATCGCATCGGAGTGGCCTTGGCTTACGCCTTTGCCCCAGAACGTATAATCTTTACCTTCCGGCAAAATCGCTTCGGCAAGCAGACGGTTCATGGAGAACAAGCCCGGATCCCAGCCTGTCGAGATGACGCTGATATGGCCGCCGCCCATCGCGGCTTTGTTAACCTCCTGGAAAAACTCAGGAATTTTAGCGTGCGTGTCAAAGCTGTCTACCGTATTGAACATGCTGGCAAGCTGTGGCGTTTGCTCCGGCAAATCGGTAGCCGAACCGCCGCACAGAATCATCACGTCAATCTTCCCGATATATTGCTCTGCCACTGAAATATGCTCGAAACGTGCACCGGAATTGGCCGGCATTTGCTGCGGGTCTCTGCGCGTGAAGATGGCTACCAGCTCCAAATCCGGATTTTGCCCGATGGCTTTCTGCACGCCCTTGCCCAAGTTTCCATAACCTACGATCCCTACTTTAATAGTTGCGTTCAATGTTATCCTCCCTTTGTCAGTCCATTTGCTTTGACATGATGTTTATGTACTGCTTTAAAGTATAAGTATATAGACATCACACTAATTGTAAACTATTTTATATGAAGAGGAAATTGTTTCTAGCTGCGTCATTCATATTTTCACCTGCTAGCCGATAACTTGAACAACGTTTCCTTCCTGATCCTTGATTTCCGTCTTCACGATTTCAATTCGGATTCCAGGTAAACCGGAAAGCTCGAAGGTGCTGACCTGCGGAACCAAACGGCTTGAGAATTCACCCGCCGTCCGATCGTCCAGGATCAACGTTACATCTCCATCCTCCGCGGTCCAGCGGCTCTCGTTCCCCGGCTCAAATACGACCCGAACCTCCGGACCTACAAGGCTCAAGCTCTTCTCCTTCAGAATTCGCCCCTGCAGCAGCTTGCCGATGATGCCCGCCTGCTTGGCGCCGATTTGGAGCGCAGCCGGGGTTTTGCTTAACCAGCCCTTTTTTCCCGGTTCAAAAACCAGCTGGCTCACATAGAGAAATCCGGTGTTCGAGCCTTCCTCCTTCATTCCTCTATCCACGGTTTCCGAGATCGAAGATACCTTAAGAAATGAATCCCGATTCAAATCCGTTATGTAAAGCGGCATATGTTCTGCACAAGCTTGCAGCACGCCAAGCGTATTCCAGGTCTGCATCGCCTCAAGCTCTTCCCGGGTAATGCCGATCATCTGCAGGAATTCGACCCGCCCATTGGGTGTATCCATGGCCGGCAGCTCGGGATCCTCGATAAAGGCGAGTGCGGTCAGCTGCGTATCGGCACCCAGGCAGATCGGTCCATTGGCATCCAAATAATCGCCCGAGCGAAAAATATTCCCGCTGCTGAACACGTATCTCCCCATATTCTGAAGCAGATTTAGCGCCCACGCCGGCGGCTCTTCTTCACCCTCCGGCTTAGCCAGCCTGAACGTCAATTCGAAGCCGTAACCGCTCTCCTCCAGATGATCCGATTCTTTATCATAGAGCTCGCTAAAACCATAGGTAACCATATGCCAATGCGGAATTGGCGTATCCGAGACATAAGCGCTGATTCCATTCAGCGGATCAGGTCCTCCAAGCGCATACGGAATCAGCGCTCCGTAATGCTTCGGCTCCTGCTCTCCATATCGCTTCAGCAGTGCATCGTCAATCGCGTCCCAGCCGGGTGCGTTATCTTCATATGTCATATCCTGTTCCCTCCCGTTATCGTTTCCATCCTAAACTTCACCCTATCCGCCCCCGTTAAATCATATCCCCTTCCATTAGGCGGCGCATTCAACAATTACCGATAATACAAGCAAGGAAGCTTCAGGACGATAGCCCAGCCTCCTCCTTCACTTCATTATATAGGACATATTGGGGCATGAAGAAGTTTCCAGAGAAGTGTATAATAGTACCATATCAACTAAGGAGCCTACATGTTCATGAAAAAATTAACGGCATTATTAGTAACCATAACGCTCACCGCTTCGCTTGCAATCTCTTCGCTGGCCCTGCAGCCGGACTCTGCCGACGCGGCCTCCGCCAAGGAATGGATACAAATCTCCGAAAGGACGTCCTATTACGGCGAAGCGGCTGACGGCCAGCCTAACGGACGCGGCACCATCAAGTGGGGCGACGGCAAACAATATTCCGGCGATTTCATGGACGGGAAGCGTGCCGGGAGCGGTAAATACATTAACGAATACCAACTGGACGGCGAAGCGCATAAGGTGGTGTACAGCGGCCGCTGGAACCATGACAAAATGGATGGCGAAGGCATCCTGACCCATAAGGTGACATTGCCGGACGGGTCCGTCCGATGGAACCAGATCCAGAAAGGGACATTCAAGGCAGGCGTCTTCCAAAACGGATACGATGTGATTCATGCCGTGGCCGATCCCGACTACAGCTTTACCTACAAGAAGGGCCAGGAACTGCTCGTGATTATGGGCACCAATCAGGACATGAAAAAAAACTGGGCGAGCGGAACGATGTTCAGCGCTCAATACAAGAATGGTTCCGTCAACCATCGTTACTCGATCTTCCCGGCCAATTCGGCAGCCGAGCAGCGTCAGAACGACGCCGCGCTCCGATATTTCAAGAACATTCAAACCAAGATTGCTCCGCATCTGCAGCAATTCGAAGCATTGTCCAAGCAGGTTCCGTTAAAATAACCCGCCATAAAAAGAACCCGGTATTGCCAAGGCAGAACCGGGTTCTTTGATTTAACCGGAGTGAATTCACCGTCTTGCTGCGCCCGTCCCTCGTTCAGCATCGTGATCGTCTTATCGATTCGCCGCTTACGCGTCTCCATCGTCTTGGCCCTTTAATTGACAGCGCCAAGCGGCGCAGGTTGGCTGTAGGGCAAACGATCAAAGAATTGACGGGCCGCCGGATTCTGCTCACTCAGGCTTATTCCGTCATCCCTATTGTGCCGTCCAGCCGCCATCTACAAGCAGCAAGGTGCCCGTCACGAGGTCGGAGGCCGGTGATGCCAAATAGATAACGGCGCCGGCCACATCGCCTATGGTGCCGATCCGGCCTGCCGGGATCCGCGCCAATACGCCGTCCTGAAACTCAGGGGAGTCCAATCTCTCGGCCGTTCCCGGCGTATGGATGAAGGTGGGACCCACCGCATTGATGTTGACGCCTCGGCTGGACCACTCCAGCGCCAGCACCTTCGTCAGCTGGTTAACGCCGCCCTTGGAGGCGCAATAGGCAGCGCCTTCGGTAATCCCGACGACGCTGACCTGCGAGCTGACGTTGATGATTTTTCCATAACCCTGCTCCAGCATAAGGCGGCCGGCAGCCTGACAGCAGAAAAATACGCCTTTCAAATTAACGTCCATCATCTCGTCCCAATATTCTTCCGTAATGTCTTCCGCGAGCATGCCCTCTCCCAAACCCGCGTTATTGACCACGATATCTAGCCGGCCAAAGTCCTCGGCTACCTGTCTAAATACGGATCGGACCTGCCCCACATTGCGTACATCCAGCTCATAGGCCTTGGCCTGGCCTCCCGCCCGGGAGATTTCCTCAACCAACCGATCCAGCGACGCTTTGCTTCGTGCCATGACGGCAACCTTGGCTCCTGCCGCTGCGAGCGCTTGGGCTAGTCCGTAACCGATGCCTTTGCTGGCACCCGTCACGATTGCTATTTTATCCTGAATGCTGAAATTGGGCTGCATAGGGTAAACCTCCATCACCTTGGATTCGTTTGTGTAGTTACATTAAAGCATGACGTCTTGGCCTCGGGCAATCATTTCGGATGTTCTGAGAGCAAAGGCTGTCCACAACTCCTGAAACACGAAAATTGCATCCATAGAGGAATCTCCCCCTCAGGGATAGAAGTGAGGGATATCGTATCGTTGTATTTTAGATATGAAGGTATGGAGGAGCCAAAAATGAGCGAACGGTTAACCGAAGCGCAGCAGCAAGCGATTCTTCATGTCGAATCGTTAGCGGCGAGCACACGGAAGAGCACCGCGGCCATGACGGAGCATATTTTACGAAAACATGGAAAAGATCCCGTTACGATGCGCCGACTGTTAACGCGCATCGAAAAGCATGCCCGTGTCACGTTGAATTTCCATCCGGATCGGATACTGCCTACAGGCCGCTTCGTCATCGAATCACTCCTGACGGAAGGCTTATATCATAACCAATTCATCACGAGCGTGACCAACGGAAGCCGTACGGCCTACCCGGGCGGCGACCGCGACCAATGGGAACGGCTCCTGTTTGGCGGAGCCTACCAGCAGCCCGGCGTTCGCCATGACGAGCGGCCGAAGTACGGCGCACTCAATCTCATGAATTATGCTGACGGGGCGTCTCCCCGCTTCGGTTCTTGTTTTCTGGTGCTGTCCCCGGGCATATTGAAGCGCAGCACCTTTACATTCGGTGACAGTCATGCAGCCCCCGAGTTTGTAGGCACCCTCCGTCAGTGGGATGCGATTCTAGCTGCGCTCTTGCAGCAAGTGGAATCCACCGGCTCGGCCCTGGGTTCTCCGAATAAAAATATTCCAGCTATGCTGGAGCGGCTGATTCATCTTCCTTCCTCGCATACCGGTCCCTCCGGACCGGTCGGCCGCTCCTTGGACGATTATATTGAAGCACAGATCCATGGTCCCATCGACTTGTCCAGCGATGCGGAGGCCCTGGTTGCCGATCCGTCCTACAAGCATACCCCGATCGGCCGCCTGCTCCATGCGCTGTGTGAGCGATATCATCTTGCCCTGTCCTGGCATCCGGGGTTCTCTCTTGCCGTGCAGGATGTCCCCGATGACTTCCGGGGACCCGCCATGCCACCGCTGGCCAAGCGGGTCGACCAGAGGTACGCAGACTCGAAAGGCATCCTGGATGCGGCCATCATCGGCAAAGCGGCTGCTCATCTGGAAGATGATCCAAGCTCTTGGAGCGATTGGGGAACCTATGAAGAGACTTTTCAGCATCTCAAACAGCTGTGGCATGTGCTCGTAAAATATGGACATCCGAATCCCAATGCAGCAGACCTCTAAGCGGCGTTTGCATCTCAGCGTTTCAAACGGAATGCCCGCCCGCGGAATAGCATGGCTAGCGAAATCTGTACAGAAACGGCTAGGCCTATCCGCTGCAGCTTCTTATATATTGATCTTAGAAAGGATGATGACCGGATGGATTGGGTCCAGCGGATGAATGAAGCCATCGGCTATATAGAAGCGAACATAACCGAAGAGATCGATTACGCTGAAGCGGCGCAGGTCGCCTGCTGCTCCGCATACCATTTTCAACGCATGTTTCCGTTCATTACGGATGTCACGCTCTCCGAATACATACGGAGACGGAGATTGACACTAGCCGCATTCGAGCTGCAAAACAGCGACATCAAGGTCATCGACCTTGCACTTAAATACGGCTATGATTCTCCGGAAGCGTTCGCGCGTGCATTCCAGAACATGCACGGCACAACGCCAACGGCCGCTCGCCAGGCCGGTACCAAGCTAAAGGCCTATCCCCGCATCTCCTTTCAATTCTCCATGCGAGGGGCTGCCGAATTGAATTACAGAATCGAAGAAATGAAGGCATTTTCCGTTATCGGTTTCAAGAAGCAAGTAAGCACGCAGCGCGCCTATGAAGATGTTCCCCTTCTCTGGAAAGACGCCCATGCGGAAGGCATCTTCGACAAGTTGTGGAACTACCGTGCACAAGATCATCCCATCCGGGGAATTCTCGGGGTTTGTGCAGACGGCGACTACGGGAAGAACGAGTATTTCGACTACATCATGTCCGTCGTATCGACGCATAATCCTCCGGAACCGATGGTGTTGCGGCATTTCCCTGCCGCTGCATGGGCGGTATTCGAACTGGAAGGAGATCCGAAGGGCATTGCGGAGATGTGGAAGCGTCTTTACACCGAGTGGATTCCGTCCCATGCCTACGATCTTGCGCCGCTGCCTGCAATCGAATGCTATCTTCCCCCGGATGAGCATAAGAACGAATTATGGGTTCCTGTCATTCGAAAGTCGCAATAAGTATTGCTGCTGAAGACATGTTTAGGGGCTCACCGCATCAAAGGCCATAAATCATAGGGTTTACGGCCGACCATGGTGCAGTGAGTCCCCATCATGTTTTCCTGCCGAAATGAAACAGCCCCAGCGCCAACCAGCCCGCCGTCAACAATGCCGTGCCGATGAGCACCGGAAAGGGGCCAAATTGATAAATCAAGGGCACCGAGAGTGCCGTAAACAAACCTCCGCCCAAGATCGGCTCAAACAACAGCTGCTTATAGCCAAAACTTTCGACAGAATGAGTACGGTTGTCTCCATCCACGATTCTCAGCATCAGCAGCCCTGTGGCCGTCATGCCTAGCGACTGTCCCAGATCGGCCATTCCCCGCTCAAACCAATGCTTCGGAATCATGCGGGGCGCAAGAATCATGAAGGTGAACACACTCCATCCCAGCCCTACCGCCGCGAGCATAAGAAACGGGACGAGATTATCCCCGATCACGGACAGGGACAGCGTGCCCAGCGCACTGACGATCAGAAGGTCCAGCGCCAAGCCTTGAATCCGTACGATAAGCCCGCGGCTGATTAAATAGCTCTTTCCCATTCGCCCCAGTACGATTTGAATCAGTACGCTTCCGAGCATCGCGAACGTAAACAACGGGACATACGTCATAAATTCCATGTCCGTATTCCGCCCCCACGTCCATCTTTCAAGCAGAATGAATCCTTCAAGCACAACGTATCCAATCAGAATGGAAGCGGCAATCAACCCGATGTGCAGGGTCAGCGGCTCAATGGATTCAGGCTTTGTCGTCAGCTTGCCCGCAGATCCCTGCTCTTTCTCTGCAACCATTCCCTTCAGCTCCTCAGACGGCATGTCACCCGGCTTCTCAATATGCTCAGTCTTATTGTTTCTGGCACCCCAGTTAATCAGGAAGATGCAGATGATAACGCCGCTCAGCATGCTGACCGTTGCAAGTCCGAGGGCCAAATCCGTTCCCTCTTCAAAACCGACTTGTTCAAACGTACCGGCAAGTCCGGCTGCGGTTCCGTGTCCGCCTTCAAAGGAAATCTCAATTAAAGCGCCGGCTTCGGGCGGCATGCCAAAGAACGGGACAAGCACAAGCACCGCCAGCAGAAGCCCGAGCACGTACTGCCCCCAGGACATCATCTGCCCGAAAGTCAGCTGCGGTCCGGCAATCTCCCATATTTTCTTCACGCCGGGGATCTCCTTGCCCAGAAACAAGCTTGCAAAAATAACGCTGATCAGCAGCTCCGGCAGCGCTCCCCATACTTCCAGCGCAAATTCGGGAAACAGCCCCTGGGCCAGGGCAGCATCCTCAAATCCGATAAAGCGGACCAGCCTTCCAAGCACTTCCTCGCCAAGCAGCAATACCAGCAGTCCAGCGATAATGGAGGCGGGAATAAACCACCTCTGGAAAGACCCGATACGGGTTCTCACCCATTTTCCTACCAACAATGCAAGACAGATCAACAGCAAACTCATGCCGATTTGTTCAGCGGACATCCCAGGCATTCCTCCTCGTCGTCGTTGTCATGTAAGGGGAAGGTGCTTTGAATCGTTTACTCTATACTGATTAACGCGTTCGGCAGGCAGATAAACAAGATATCCTCATACGCATCAAGATCGAAATATAAAAAACCGCTCTTCATCAGAGCGGTTTGCAGCTTTTCGCATAAGTTTGTAGATAAGGCTAGAAAGCCCGTCCTTGTTGCCTGCGGTGTTCCTGCCAGATCCGGCTATTCCGTTTGAACGGGAATCATGATCATAAACTCAGGGTCATCCGTGTACGGGTCTTGACTCATCGGATACTGTTCAAAATGCGTTAAATGATCCGGATTGTATTCCGAGTAGCCTTGTTCCGCAATCCAGGCATAGATATTGTTGTAAGATTGGTCGATGCTCTGCCCTTTGCGATGGGAACAAGCGGCATAGGTTAATGCGGGAACGGATATCGTAACCATCCCTTCCGGTACTTCCTCAATCCGCTCCACTTCGACGACGGCATAATGGATGAATCCATCCCCCCCGGGAGCCGCGTGGTAAGATAACCCTAGCAGGGTGTCCGCATGGATTGCGTGAGGAATCTCCGCAAGCCGATCTTGCAGCGTCCGCTGCACCGCCCGGATTCCGCCCGCGCCTGCCTCGGCAAATGTGCCCTCCCACTTCAAACCGACGGCCTGAAATGCCGGCTTTCTCGTAACCGCTGCTTCATTTCGTTGATCGATGTTCATTGGTAAATACTCCTTTATCCTCTTTTTAGTTTCATTATATACTTGGACTATGCCAGAAACTGTCACAGTATAAAAAATACCCAAGGAGCAGATTTATGCCCAAAACCGAACGGATCCTTAACGTCATGCAGCGAGTGTATGAACGGCAGAACTTCACCGTCGGCGAGTTAGCCGAGGAATTCTCGGTCTCGTATCGTACGATGCTCCGCTATCTTCATGAACTGTCCCGGCTAGGCGTCCCCTTATACGCCAATGAAGGAAAGAATGGCGGCTATTCCATTCTGACTTCTCGGCAGAAACGGGAACGAACCGAGCAGACGAACGAGACCATTCAGCGGATCATCAAACCGCGGACGCTGATCGTCGGCCTGGAGATGAAGCTCCCCTTCACGGCCTATTACATGTCTCAGGCCCTCAAGCCCAGGCTGTGGCAGGAGCTTCAAAACCGGATGGAGGAGATTCCCTATATCCGCCATAAAACGCCGAACCCCTTGTTTATTGCTGCTGTGCTGAACCGGCAGCCGATCTATCATTATATAGCAGGGTTCGAGGTCAGCACGATCCGTGATATGCCGGAGCGGATGGTGAGTTTAACCCTGCCGACCCAGGAATATGCGATGTACACCCATGAAGGTCATTCCGAACGGGAGGATACCGACCAGTCCTATTCCTATGTTCTTCAGCTGCTGAAACAACGCGGGCTTATGCCGAACCCCGAACACTACAGCCTGGAACTGAGAACCTCGGTGCATGCCTCGAAGACCCAGATCTACATCCCTATAACCTGAGGCAGGGAACTTCATTCCGGTAAAATGGTACGCTGGGGGATGCGCATATTCAGGCTTACCCCTTGGCGATATAAAAAAGCGAGCCCGGTCCTTTCCGGAGCTCGCCTTTGCTCAATTAAATGGCTTTCGGATTGTCGACCACGGGATTTACATCCGCATCATAATCCACGCCGTCGGTTTCAAAGCCGAACAGCTGGAAGAATTCGCGGCGGTAACCGGCAAGGTCGGTCAACTCTTCGATATTTTCACTGGTCACTTTGCTCCACAATTCGGCTACTTCGGCCTGAACGTCCTCGCGAAGCTCCCAATCGTCGATACGGATGCGGCCCTTCTCGTCCACCGGCGTTTCTTGTCCGGTATAGAGACGATCGGAGAACAGACGGTAAATCTGCTCGATGCAGCCCTCGTGCAGTCCCTTTTCCTTCATGACTTTGTACAGCGCCGATACGTACAGCGGCACGACCGGAATCGCCGAGCTCGATTGAGTCACTAACGCTTTGCTGACTGTCACATAAGCGCGTCCGCCTCCGGTGGCAAGCTTCTCGTTCAGTTTCAGCGCCGTGGCCTCCAGGTGATCCTTGGCTTGTCCGATGGATCCATCCCGATAAATGGCTTTGGTAATCTCGGAGCCGATATAGGAGAACGCAATCGTGGTCACGTCAGGAGCCAATACGCCGCCTTCTGCCAGTTCGTTCATCCACAATTCCCAATCGTCGCCGCCCATGACCTCAACGGTGTTCTTCACTTCCTCTTCCGTCGCCGGTTCAATCGTAACCTCCGTCACTTCACCGGTGTGGAAGTTAACCGTTTTGTTGGTATACGCCGGTCCGATCGGCTTCAATACCGAGCTGACCGTCTCGCCCGTTTCAGGGAGCGTGCGTCGAGCCGACGCAACGCTGTAGACCACGAGATCGACCTGGCCCAGCTCTTTGCGGATCAGTTCAACCGTTTTGGCTTTGGTCTCCTGCGTGAAGGCATCTCCCGTCACGCTGTACGATTTCAAGCCGGAGGCATCCGCTGCCTTCTCGAAAGCGGCCGAATTGTACCAGCCCGCCGATGCGGTCCGTTTCTCGGTGGCCTGACTTGGACGATATACGCCTACGGTATTCGCCCGGGCGCCGAAAGCGGCAGCTACTCTGGCCGACAAGCCGTACCCCGTGGAGGCGCCGATGACCAGCACATTGCGCGGCCCTTCGATTCCAGGCTGCTTCAGTACATAATCGATCTGCTCCTGCACTTGGGCTTCGCAGCCTACAGGATGGGATGTCGTGCAAATAAATCCGCGTGTTCTAGGTTTAATGATCATATTGTATATACCTCTCTTTTCGTATCCGTCGTTTCATACCTATGTATGGTCTGCCAAGTTCCCCTCTATTTTAACTGTTTTTTGCGGAGAGAGGAAATGTTTTGACGGGAAAATCAAGAAAACCTCCCTTTGGTGTGACGAGGCTTCAGCCTGCATTCCTTCCAAAGAGAGGTTCTTTATGTTTAATGCGCTATATCTGCTACCATAAAACACCAAACGGATTATTTGAATGAAGCATAGCCCTGGTCGGCCATGACCACGCTGCCCGTAATCGCAGCCGCTTCATCCAGCGACACGAGATACACGGTATCGGCGACCACTTTGGGCTGCGTCAATTCTCCGCCCATGACTTTGGCTCTCATGGAATCCAGCATGCCGGAATCTTTATAGCCCTGGATGATCGGTGTATCGACGGCTCCAGGAGCAACAGCCACAACACGAATGCCGTATGGCGCCAGTTCAAGCGCGGCGGATTTGCTCATCATGATGACGGCACCTTTTGTCGCATGGTAAGCAAATGTTCCCGGCGAAGCCAAGAAGCCGAATACGGAAGCCGTGTTGATGATAACGCCTTTAATGCCCAGTTCTTTCATTTTTCTGCCTGCCGCGATGATACCGTAGGCAACCCCATGCTGATTCACGTTAATCGTGCGATGGTAAAGATCCATGTTTTGTTCAAGGACCGGCCCGGCGCCGCCAATGCCGGCATTGTTGTGCATGACGTCGATGCGGCCGTAGAGCTCAACCGCTTTATCCACAAGCGCCTCCACGCTTTCTTGTTTGGAAACGTCGACTTGAACGAATGAAGCTTCGCCGCCTTCTGCTTTGATCATATCGACGGTCTCTTGCCCGGCAGTTTCATTAAAATCGGCAACGACGACGCGATCGCCTTTTCTTGCGAATTTAAAGGAGACTTGGCGGCCGATTCCGCTCGCTCCGCCGGTAATTACCGCTACACGTTGTTCTGACATTATCAATGACCTCCTAGGGTAAAATAGCGTTATGATTTGAACATTGTGTGTCCATGTCCTTGTGTTCATTGTAATGCCGGGTTATATTTAAGTAAATTTAAACATAATTAATGTTACTTAACTTAAATTTAAGGATGAGGTCATATGAATCTCGAACAATTGGAATATATCGTGGAGACGGCCAAGACAGGATCGTTAACCAAGGCAGCCCACAATTGCAACGTTACCCTTTCTGCGGTGAGCCAAGCCGTGTCCAGCCTGGAAGACGAGTTTGGTTTCTCTTTGTTCACCCGTTCGCGGCTTGGTGCCGTACCTACAGCCGAGGGTCAGCGGATTCTGCAGAAAGCTTATGCCATTTTGGAGCAATTTCAGGAGCTCAAGGCGGAGGCCGAAGGCTATTCTAATTTGCTTGGCGGGTCATTGCGGATTGCTACCGTTCCGGTGCCTTTAACGCTGTCCATCGATGCCATTATCCGGTTCAAAAAAGACTTTCCGCAAATCAAACTCGATATCACGGAGAAAGCGACGCTCGATATTATTGAGGATATCAAGCAGAATCACGCGGATATCGGTCTGATCTTCGTCGATGAATCCATCATTCATCAGCATCGCGGCCTGCATTTCGGGAAGCTCCTCGAGAGCAAATTCGTGGTGGGGGTCAGCCGCCAATCCCCTCTCGCCATGCGGCAATCGATCACGCCCGAAGAACTGCGTGAATATCCCCTGGTCCTGTATAAGGATGACAATCTGTTCAAGCTGATGGATGTATTCCAGGAGCAGTACGGGGACATGGAGGTGCTATTCTCCACCAACCAGACGAGGGTCATACAGAAGCTCGTCGAAGAGAATGTGGCGGTTACGGTAGGGGTCGACTTGTCCTTCACCAGCTTCGCTTCCGTTCCTTCGGGAAACATCGTGACGCTGGAGCTGGAGATGCCCCCCGGCCTCGCCGCTTCCTCCTTCGGGTGGGTACAGCTCGGAACCCACCACCTGTCGAAGCCGGCGTCGATCTTTCTGGACAAGCTGAAGCATCAGATTGGTTAAGGGGCTTAGGTTCGCCGAATGAAAAGCCAACCGGCAAATCGGGTCGTGGCATTATTCCCAGTCTCCCCGTTCGCCGGTTGGCTTTTTAACAAGATCGGTATTTATGTTAATGAATTACTCAAGCGTCAAACTCACCGGGCAATGATCGCTTCCGAGCACATGACAGTCGATCTCGGCATCCTTCAGCTTTTCGGCTAAACGGGCAGACGTCAGGAAATAGTCGATGCGCCAGCCGATATTCCGCTCCCTCACCTTGGCCATATAGGACCACCAGCTGTATACGTCCGTACGGTCCGGGTAGAAGTGACGGAAGGAATCGATAAAGCCCGCTGCCAGCAGATCTGTCATTTTGCCGCGCTCCTCCAGCGTGAAGCCGGAATTTCCATGATTGGATTTGGCATTTTTCAAGTCGATTTCCTGATGCGCCACATTCAGGTCCCCGCATACGATCACGGGTTTGCGTTCGTCGAGCTGAAGCAGGTAAGTGCGGAACCGTTCCTCCCACTCCAGCCGATAATCCAGCCGGCTCAGGTCGCGTTTCGCGTTCGGCGTGTATACGTTCACGAGATAGAAGCCCTCAAACTCCAGCGTGATCACTCTGCCCTCGGGCTCGCTGTCTTCCTCCAGGCCATAGCGAACGGACATTGGGGCGATTCTCGTAAATACCGCCGTTCCCGAGTACCCCTTTTTCTCCGCATAGTTCCAATACTGCTGGTATTCCGGACCCAGATCGAGCTCGATCTGTCCCGCTTGCAGTTTCGTTTCCTGCACGCAAAATATATCGGCATCCGCCTCATTAAAATAATCCATAAAGCCTTTCGTTACGCAGGCCCGCAATCCGTTGACGTTCCATGATACTAGCTTCATATCGTAACCTCCGTGGTATCCATATCGTTTTGCGCGTTGAATCTATGAATCTTCTAAATTCTATAATGGTATCATGTCGCGGGTGAAACGAACAAGACGCTTCGCTCCCTTTCATCATAACTTCATGAAACGATAAGTTGAGGCCTTGCGTGCATAATCCCGCCCCAAATCAGGAACAACATAAACGTAAACGAAGTGCGGTCATTTCGCACCCAGTCGATGAGAATCCCACAAAAGGAGGAGTACAGCAAAATGACTGGCAGAAACAGCAAGCCTAAGAACGACGGTCCTTCCAGCAGCCCTGAACGTTTGGATCAATACGGGGACAAGCTGGCTTCCGAGAACGAAGAGGAGTTCACCTCCGCGGCCGAAGAGCATTGTCGGGATCAGGAATAGGAAATTCCTTGCTGATCGGAACTGCCTCCTGTCTCACAAACAGGGGTCAGTCCCGATTCAACGTAACGGGTGTTTTTTCGATGCCTATCAGCTATAACTCTTCCGTTCCTTTGTTTCGTTATTTCACTTTATGTTCTGTTTTCAAGCCTGATTGCTGGGCCAGACTGCCTCCAGCTGGATGCCGTTATTATCGATGAATATATAATTGCGGATGCCGCCCAGATCATAAATATCGGTCATAACAACACCGTGCAGACGGAGTTTATCCCGCAAAGCCAGCGCATGTTCCTCCGACGGCAGGGCGAACGCGATATGCTGAAGCGCCCCCGGTAAGGAACGGTATAAATCCTCAGATTCCGGTTCCTGTGCTAAACGCTTTAACGTCTCTGCGCTTTGGAATATTTGCGCCTCCTTGTATTCGAAAAAGTGTATCCCCCACGTCTCCGTGTCTCCGGGCTTCACAAAACAATGTCTTCCACGGCCTTTTACCGCCCGAAATATATCCCCTGCCTGCATGCCGAGCAAGTTCACATAAAAATCAAGCGTAGCATCTAAATCACGAGTAACCAAAGCGATGTGATGAAACCCCTGCCAATGCAACTCTCCATGCACAATATCCTCAGAAGGACGACTCATGGCATATCCAGCTCCTTTTTATTGGATTTATAGACGAATCGATAACGGAACAACAAAATTAAAATGAATATGACGAGCCACTGGCCAGCCAGCAATGCTTCAAAAGTTTGGCCTACCCTCCACTCAGATAGAACCGCTCCCGCCATAAGCAAGGTCAAGACTGCCGCTGCATAGGACGTTGCTCGAGGAATGACCAGCAGAATGGCGCCCACAACCTCAAGCAGTCCCACCGCGATCCTTGACCAGGCCGGGTAACCTAATTCGTGAAACATCTCAACCATTTGGCCCGCCCCCATCAACTTCTGAATGCCGTTTTGAGCATAAAACAAAGCGGTCCCCCAAACGACAATCCAGCCGATAACAATCAGCCATTTTTTCATTTACGATTGCTCCTCTACTAGTAATTAGAAATCTAACTATTTTCTCAAAAAAAAGAGCACCTTTCTCACTCTTTTTCGAACAGACCGACCATTTTCACAAGCAGCTTCTTTAATGTCTCGAATTCTTCCTCCGTCATCCCTTCCCTGACATGGCGGTCTACATCCGCTGCCAGATGTTGGGTCTCCTCCGCTAACCGCAAACCTTCATCCGTTAGAAATATCCGTTTATAGCGCCCATCCTCCGGATGATCTTTGCGGATAACCAGTCCTTTGGCGGCCAAACCGTTGATCAGGCTGGTCACGCTAGGACGTTCAATCATCAGTACCAGCTCCAGCTCGGAAGAGGTAATACCCGGAAAATGACGGATTGCCCCGAGTGCACTCCACTGCGTATGGGAAAGCCCAGTCGCTTTCAACTCTTTCTCCATTTCACGCCGAAGCGTAATATAACTGTTTTTGACCAAACGGCCGATCGGCCCTTGATCCCACTTCCATTCATGTTGCTGTGCTTCCCGCTTCATTACGGCATCGCCTCGATTATATAGTTAGAATTCTAATTATTATATTATGCAAATTCCCCTTCCGATGTCAATCCCTTTAACTATAAAACAGCCGTCTCCCGATCATCTCGGCAGACGGCTGCACGCGATATAACTATTATTTCACCAAACTTTCCAGCACGTCATCAATGATCTGGCTGTTGGCAATCGTGCCGGTATAGAGCCAGCTTGTATCTTTTCCATATTCGTAGATGTTGCCGTTCTTGACGGCCGGAATATTCGCCCAGAGCGGATCCTGAAGCACCTCGGCGCCTTCGCCGTCGCTGTTAATAAAGAACAGATGATCCGCGTCGAGCTCGGCCAATTTCTCCAGGGAAATGGAGGACCAGTTGCCGGTAGCCGATGCCGAGATTTCCTTCACCACACCCGGTACGGTGAGTCCCAAGTCGCCGTACATAACGGCGCCGCTGGACAGCGTCTCGCTGACAACGAACAATTTGCCGCCGACAAGCCATATAGCCGCAGCGGATTCACCGCTGATCGCCTGCTGGAGTTGCTCCCTGGCATCCTTGGCCTTCTGCTCGTATCGGTCAAGCGCCGTTTGAGCTTCCTCCTCCATGCCAAAGATTTCGCCCACTTTCTTCAGCTCTTCGCGCCAATCGTTATTGACTTCGTTGCCGACGACGTAGGTTGGAGCAATCTTGCTGTACTGGCTGTATTTGTTGCCTTCTACCATGGAAGCGGAGTCCATGATCAGCAGGTCCGGCTGAAAGCTTGCTACCGCTTCAAACGGAAGATCATGCTCGATGGTCGGCACGTCTTTTAACGCATCCTGCAGATAATCCTGGACGCTTCCGCCCTTGACCGACCACTGCGCGATCGGGGTAATGCCCAATGCCACCAGGTTATCCTCCAAGTAAGAAGCGATCACCCGTTTCGGCTCCGCCGGAATTTTCACTTCATGGCCCATGGCGTCCGTCAACGTTCGTTCCGTCTTCACTTCCGTGCTTCCTTCCTCCGGCTTCGCTTCGGTGCCGCCGTTCTGCTCGCTTGGCGTTGGCGTCCCCGTCGGCTCGTTACCGGCTGCGTCCTTGCTGTTTCCGCAAGCTGCAAGCAGCGTTAAAGCCGCCAGCAGTCCTGCGATAATCCATATTTTTTTCTTGAAAAGACTCATTTTTCGTTTCCCCCTATGTATATTTTTTTGGCGCAATCACTAGCATTCTACGGATGAAGTGATATAATAACAATAACCATGATAATGAAATTCATTCTCATTTACAATACGTTATTTCAATATTTTTATCAACATAAAGGTTTAGGTGAACATGCAGGCAAATCATCCCAATCACAAAACAACCGCAAAATCCATTTACCGTCCCAAAACAGCGGCGGCCGTCATTCTCCTGGGGCTTGCTCTGCTGGCTGCCGCGATGGCATCTTCGATTATCTATGGCGCGTCGAACATTAAACTGTCCACCATATGGGAGGCGTTTGTCCGTTTCGATGCCGATTCCACCCCGCACCAGATTATCCAGAGACTTCGAATGCCAAGGGCCTTGGCAGCTGCGCTGATCGGCGGTTCCTTGGCCGTATCGGGAGCCATCATGCAGGGCATGACAAGGAATGCGCTCGCCTCCCCTTCCATTATGGGCGTCACCGCCGGTGCCTCCTTCATGATGTCGATCGGGTTTGCCTTTATGGAGTCGCCATCCATTACTGCGCTCATGCTGTTATCTTTTGCAGGCGCCGGCCTGGGGGCCGGGCTTGTGCTGCTGATCGGCTCGTTATCCAAACGGGGATTGACGCCTGTCAAGCTGGCCTTGGCCGGGTCAGCCGTTACCGCGCTGCTGAGCTCGATATCCTCGGCCATTGCCATCCGCTTTAACGTTGCCAAGGATATCAGCTTCTGGTATGCCGGTGGCGTGTCGGGCGTGCAATGGGTGAACGTGAAACTTCTGATCCCCGTCGCCATCGTCGGGCTGCTGATTGCGCTGGCGCTCAGCAGATCCATTACCGTCATGAGCCTGGGCGAGGAAGTCGCTACCGGGCTTGGCCAAAAAACGGGAACCGTCAAGTTCCTGGGGACGCTCGTTGTGCTGCTGCTGACAGGCGCAGCGGTGGCTGTAGGCGGAACGATCGGATTCGTGGGGCTCGTCATCCCGCATATCGTCCGCTTCATCGTCGGACCCGACTATCGGCTGATCATCCCTTGCTCCGCCGTCATGGGAGCACTTCTGCTGGTGTTTGCCGATGTGGGTGCGCGGATGATCAATCCTCCGTTCGAGACGCCGGTCGGCGCAATTACGGCGATGATCGGCGTTCCCTTCTTCCTCTATCTTGCACGGCGCGAAGGGAGAGGGCTGTAACGATGAATACAACGAGAAAAATCATCTCCGTATCCATGATTCTGCTGCTGGCTATCATTGCCGTGTTTCTGGTCAGCCTGAATATGGGGACGATGAAAATCCCGCTGGCCGAAGTGGTCAAAGCGTTCAACGGGACAGGTTCCGAACAGAATTATACCGTCCTGATGCACTTTCGCCTGCCACGCATGGTCATTGCCATCCTGATCGGTGCGGGAATCGCAGTCTCCGGCGCCATACTGCAAAGCGTTTCGCGAAACGCGCTGGCAGACCCGGGCATTCTGGGCATCAACTCCGGGGCAGGATTGGCCGTCGTACTGTATATTTTTTATTTTCAAGGAAGCTCGTTCAGTTCCGGCATATGGTCCGTCTATATCATGCCTTTTGCCGCGCTAGTCGGTGCATTTCTTGCCGCCTTCCTCATCTATTCGCTGGCCTGGAAGCAAGGCGTCACGCCGATCCGGTTGGTGCTTGTGGGGATCGGCATCAACGCGGCCTTCGGGGCGCTGATTATCGTATTCCAGCTGATGATGGACCCTAACAATTTCATGCAGGCCACCATCTGGCTGTCCGGCAGCATCTGGGGGGCAAGCTGGGAGTATGTCGTTGCGATCCTTCCGTGGATCCTGTTCCTGGTTCCTTGGGTCGTATATAAATCGCAAAATTTGAATGTGCTCAACCTGGGAGACCACACGGCAGCGGGGCTTGGAGTTACGGTCGAGCGCGAGCGAAGAACGCTGCTGCTCATCTCGGTTGCACTAGCAGGCGCCTGCGTCGCCGTTGGCGGCGGCATCGCGTTCCTCGGACTCGTAGCTCCGCATTTGGCACGCAAGCTGGTAGGCCCCCGTCATCAGGGAATGCTGCCTGTCTCCGCGCTTCTCGGCTCGCTGGTGCTGCTTGTGGCCGATATGATCGGCAAGAACCTGATGGCCCCTTACGAAATCCCGGTCGGCTTGGTCGTTTCCTGTCTCGG
>Ga0209784_100359_pt1 | contig 22029 bp, 19 predicted proteins | sample AraplaCvi_mLB_r2_2_FD_184284 | JGI IMG/M metagenome (GOLD analysis project Ga0209784, IMG submission 184284) | Arabidopsis root microbial communities from North Carolina, USA - plate scrape CL_Cvi_mLB_r2 (SPAdes) (version 2) | ecosystem: Host-associated > Plants > Roots > Endosphere | place: USA...
CCCGGCATCGGGCGTCACCAACGTGGACAGGATGTGAATCAAGGTCGTTTTGCCGGCCCCATTAGGACCGAGAAGAGCAAATACGTCTCCTTGCGGCACGCTCAGGTCGATCCCGTCCAATACGGTCTGGTGCCCAAAGCTTTTACGAAGCTGACGAATTTCAACAGCATGGTTACTCATGAGCCGAACATCTCCTTCAATTAATTGTATATTATATAAACAGTTTAATTAATAATTAGTATATTGAATAAACAGTTATTGTGCAATACGATTTTTTCTTGCGTTTGACAACTGCGTGATGATCTGGGAGGAGTAGGCGTCCGGACATAAAAAAACCTGACGCGATGTAGCAAAACATCGCGTCAGGCTCTTATAGAGCTTAGTTCATGTATAAGCGATCTTAGCGTTACGAACGATCTGATTCATCATAAAGCTCCAGTTCAATGACGGTATTGCGTTTGTCGGGGAGCGGATAGGTGAAGTGTTCAGGACGCGCGAAGTTGACGAATGCGTCTTCGACGAATTCGGCCGCGCTCCATGGGCGGCTGAGGAACAATTCGTATCCGTCCGCGAGCAGCCGGGCCTTCTTCACCTTGTCGGCCATGCCGATGAGATTGATCGGTCCGATGGACTCCTCAAAGACGTGGGCATAGAGTGTATTGCCTTTTTGGGTATAACGCCCCCACTCCGGTTTCGGATAATCGGCAGCCGCGCAGCCATAGATGCTGTCTCCGTTCTTGCTCATCCAGTCGCCGATCTCCTCCAGCACGTCGAGGCTCTCCTTCGGGATGGAGCCTTTCGCGTCAGGACCGACGTTCAACAGCATGTTGCCGTTCTTGCTGACGCATTCCACCAGCTTGCGGATGATGGTGGTTGCCGATTTGTAATTGCGGTCAGCTGCGGCATAACCCCAGTTGTTGTTCAGCGTAATACAGGCTTCCCATGGAATCGGGGCACCTGTCTGGTCCACAACCCCGTGCGGCGGAATGATCTGTTCCGGCGACGCGAAGTCGCCGCTGTATACGGACGGATCGGTGGTATAGATGCTGCCGCCGCTCTCGCCGCTTCCCTCCAGCCGATTGTCGATAAGAATGTGCGGCTGAAGCTCGCGGATCATTTTCATCAGCTCGGTGGCGCGCCACACCTCGCCGCGCATGTTATCATAAGAGAAGTCAAACCACATGATATCGAGTTTGCCGTAGCCTGTGAGCAGCTCACGCACCTGTCCATGCATGTAATCCAGGTATCGGTCGAAGTTTTTCGGATCGCGCTTGAAGGCTTCGTTCGCCCGCATCGGATGGATCCGGTCTCCATAAGCCGGGTAGTCCTCATGATACCAGTCGATCAGCGAGAAATAGAGGCCGACTTTAAGGCCTTCTTCACGGAAAGCTTCCAGAAACTCCTGTACGAGATCCCGGCCGGCTTTGGTATTCGTCGACTTATATTCCGTCAGCTTGCTGTCGAACAAACAGAATCCGTCATGATGCTTGGCCGTCAGCACCGCATATTTCATGCCTGCTTTCTTGGCCGCTTTGGCCCACTCCCGAGGATTATAGTCAACGGGATCAAATTCATCGAAATAGGCCTGATAGTCCTCGATGCTCATTTGTTCCGTGCTTCGGAGCCATTCGCCTCGGGCCGGGATGGAGTAAAGCCCCCAGTGAATGAACATGCCGAAACGGTCGTTCTGGAACCATTGCACGCGCTGGTTTCGATCATGGATGACTTGATTGGTTGGAGTGGTAGTCGTTGTCATGGATTCAAACCTCCGATTCTTGGAATTGTCGAGTTTGATTTTAACAAGAATGTGTTAGTATGAATAGATAATTACTTAACTCCGACGGGTATTATAATAACTTTAGAGGATAACTGAAGATGAAGAATGAACGAAATGAACATGAGGCCATTCAGCAGATGCTCCTGAACATGCAGGTCCAGATCTGGGAGGCCGAAAGAACGCAGTGCTGGCCGGAATGGAAGGAATTCGACTACACCGTGTCGTACAACAAGCTCTATTTTATCCTGGATGGGGAAGGGTGGGTGAAGATCGGCGACGAGGAGCTGTATCCCGTACCGGGTCAATTGGTTCTGATGCCGGCACGGACCCGGCAGTCCTACTCTGTCATCAGCGGACGTCCCTATCTTAAATACTGGTCTCACTTCTCGGCGACCGTGGGCGATTCCGATGTGTTTTCCTGGCTGAACGTGCCCCATTGCTACGATTTGTCGGGGAACGCGGAGATGCCGGCATTATTCCAGCAGCTCGTCGATGCGCATCGTTCCGATACCCTCGCCGCGCGATTGAGGGAAAAGTCCGTGATGCTGGACATTCTCTCCCGCGTGTTCGAACACCAGCAGCCGCAGATTCATGCGGACAAAATGGAGGATATGGGCAGGCTCCACAAAGTGCAGCAGTACATCAAAAATCATCTGCATGAGGAGATTACGCTGGAGCAGATGGCGGGAACGCTGCATTTGCACCCGAATTATTTTATTAAGTATTTCAAACGGCATTTCGGAATCACGCCGCAAAAATATTTAAGCCTCAAACGGATGGAGCAGGCCAAGCTCATGCTGAGGACGACGTCCCTAAGCATCAAGGAAATTGCGGATGCCACCGGCTTTGAATCGGCGAACTATTTCTCGAAAACGTTTCGGAAAGAGGTAGGCTACAGCCCCTCGGAATATCGCAACAATATATAGCAAAAAAAAGAGGCTGCTCCTGAATTTCGATTCGGAAACGGCCTCTTTTATTCCTAACGGGAATTACCTAAAACCCTTTGCCTCCAAGCGGCTTAAGCCTGAGCGGCTCTGCGCCGGCTATCAGCGCCCGCCCGCGCTGCAGCAGCTCGGACGTATCCGCCCCCTGCAAGGAAGCGGCATGCGCGTCTTGGCTGCTCCACAATTCCGTGACCCATACGGCATTCGGATCGCTGTCCGAGACGTTGACGATATAAAGCTCACAGTCTTCGTTATCGCGGAGCATTGCGGCTGCTTCGAGCAGGATCTCCGCAAGTTCATCCCGTTTGCCGGGATGGGCGATCAATTTCCCGTACATTGCAAATTTCTCCATGGGAATCATCCTTCCTTAGTGGTCATGCCGGTTAACATGCGTTCGTAATGGAGCGCCAAGCTTGTCGTGATCTCGGACAGTTTCAGGACAAGCGAAGCGGGCTCCAGAATGGTTAAAGCTTTACCGTAGGGGAGAAGGAAATAGGGCACATAGGACGTCAGCGAAGACGTGTCCAGCCCGAAACGAGCCTCGCCATCATGGCGCGATACGAGGGTATGCCCAAACAACCAATGCTGGCTCAATTCGTTCAGAACATGCTCGTGGGCTTGGATGACAACATCGACCAGGGGTTCCGAGCTGCCTGGATCCGGGAGAAGACTGCCAAGCAATACATCCCTGGCCGAAAAATCAACGGGCCGCTCAAAGACCAGGGCTGTCGTCTCCAGACCGAGAATCCGGTCCACGCGAAAATTGCGAATCTCTTGGCGCAGACGGCAGTAACCCGCAGCATACCATTGGCCCTTCCAATGGATAATGCCGTAGGGATCGAAGTCTCGGACGGCTTCGGCGCCTTCCCGGCCCTTCGAATACGTCATCTTCAGGGTTTGTCCCTGTGCCGCGGCATTCTCCAGCATCTGCAGCAGCGGGCGAAGCCCGTCATGGACCGGAGGCTGCAAAACGGCGATGCCGCTGCTGTGCCGTTCGATCTGATGAAGCTGCTCCTCGTTCGTATAAAGCTTCAGCTTGCCGATCGCCCGCTCCAGCGCGTCCGTGAACGGATAGCCGGTTTCTTTGGCAAAAATCGAGGCATGAACCAAAGCCTTCTGCTCTTCCGCATCAAACATCAGCGGGGACTCGGCGAACGGTCCGAGAATCCGAAAGCCGCCGTTGGGCCCGGAATCGGCGATGATGGGCGCGCCGCTGGCGCATAACGAATCGATGCAGCGGTACACCGTTCGAACATGGATTTCCAGCTCATCGGCGATTTGCTGCGCGGTCATCTTTTTGCCCGAGCGAAGCATCCACAGGATCGACAGCATATTATCCGCTTTGGACATCAAAACGCGCTCCTTCCTTAGGGACGATCCCGACTGTTTACTTTTAAGTAGATTGTATCTTTTTTATACGAGCGGGTCCATGCCCTTGTCGATCCAGGAATCGTAGGTCGGACCGTAGAGCTCGGGAATCCGCAGGCCGGCTTGTCTCATCAGCACCGTCATCTGTCCGCGGTGATGCGCTTGATGAACCAGGGTAAAATGCAGGAATGCCGCATTGGTCCAAAGCTCTCCGTCGAATTCACGGGTAGCGCGAAGATCCTCCTCGCTCCACTGCGACTGAACCGCATCCAGGAGGGCATGCCGGATCCGGCGGTAGCTGTTGGTCATTTCGGCAGCCAAATCGGGAATTTTTTGCTCGCGGGACGGGCCCTCAAATTCCAAACCGAGCATGGTCATGTACTGAATCGACATAACCAAATGCCACGCCAGCTGACCGAGCGTGCGATGCTGCTCCGTCATGGCGGTTTTAAGCGAATCGTCGGTTAAAGCGTTCATGACTTGTTCCGTTATATGCGCCTCTTTTAACCATTCTGTCGTAAAATCCGCTTTGCTCATGTTCATGTGTTAACCCTCGCTTTGGTTTAGGATGTGTGCTGCAAATCGAGTATATTACATCATTCCTGACAGTTACGGTCAGTGATTATAGGCCAAATTAAAAAATGGGATTGTATGCTCGACTATGTCGCAGCAGAATGTTTGGCTTGAGGTCAACACGGGGACCCGAAAAGAGGCTGATATTTTTCATCTGATTGGTCTAAGTTTCCTTCTTCATTTATAATGAATGAGGATCAAGAATCGTGAGGAATTTAAGATATAGGAGGTGCAGGGCATGCAGGAAGCGATTCGTGATATCCCGGGGGCTGATGGATGGATTGTCATTCAAGCGGTTGACAAGGGCTGGTCGGCAGATCGTAAATATTATATTCAGGATATGCAAGGCGAGGAGCGGCTCCTCCGGCTATCCGATATCTCTCAGTTCGAGAGGAAAAAATGGGAGTTTGAAACGGTTAAAAAGCTGGATCCCATCGAAATGCGAACGTCTCGCCCGATAGATTTTGGCGTCTGTCATGGTGGCCGGCAAGTGTATTCCCTGTTCACATGGGTTCCGGGAGAAGATGCAAGGGAGGCGATTCCTTTGCTGGATTCAGAGGAGCAGTACCGGCTTGGCGTTCAGGCAGGCGCATATTTGAACAGGATGCATGGCATTCCGGCTGAAAGCGGATGGGATACGTGGGCGTCTTACTATAATTCAAAAATGGATCGGTACATAAAAAATTATGAGAGCTGCGGCATCCGGCTTGCCGGCGCTGAGAACATCATCCGTTTTATGGAGTCGCACCGGTATTTGTTAGAAGAGCGTCCCGTTGCTTTTCAACATGGGGATTATCATGTCGGCAATATGGTGGTTTCGCCTGAAGGGGAACTCGGCATCATCGATTTCAACCGGGCGGAATACGGTGATCCTTGGGAGGAGTTTAACCGGATTACGTGGGACGCCGCGATTAGCCCGTGGTTCGCTTCGGGTCGTATCCATGGATATTTTCAAGGACGAGAGGTGCCGGATTCATTTTTCAGATTAATGGCGCTTTATATCGCGAGCAATCAGATTTCCTCCATTCATTGGGCCATCCCGTTCGGAGAGCAGGAAGTGGAGGTTATGATGAATCAGGCTCAAACCGTGCTGAATTGGTATGATGGATTCCGGACGCATGTGCCCAATTGGTATATAACGAATGCCGAGGTTATGCCGGATCGCCGCGAATAACAGCAATCTGGAAGAATTTAACCAAGCTGCTGCATGATACAATGGCAAAAAACCACAATGGAGGTTTGCGCTCATGACATCAGCGGATATTCAATTTATCGGCGGAAATAATATGGCCATTAAGATTCCGAAGCACAAGTATGAGGAGACCGTGCATTTTTACAAAGAGGTTTTACGGCTGCCATATTTGGGCTTCAGGGACGGGTCGCATGCTTTTCAGCACGGCCCAAATACCTTATGGCTGGATTGCATGCTCAACTATTCGCAGCAGGATGTTTGGCTCGAGGTCAACACGGAGGATCCGGAGGAGGCTGCCCGATATTTGAGAGAGCACCGGGTGGACCGCAGGGATGAGGTGGAGGTTTACGAGAACTCGCGGGGCTACTGGATATCGGATCCGTGCGGGACGATCATCCGGGTGAATCCCGGAAAAGCGAGTGAATAGACAGCCTACCCGGTAAAAATGGTTGCCGTTGACTACGCACCCCTTGAGACGTGTGAGGATATGTCGAAGCGACTAACACGCACCCGGCGAAATTTTAGGCTCACTCCCTAAATTTCATGAACCGGGACACAAAAAACCAAGCATCTCCTATCCAAGATAAAGGATGTGACAGGGAATGCTTGGTTTTTATTCTGTGGAACTACGCTACGGCTTCAGAACGACCTTGGTGCATTGGTCCTCGTGATCGTTGAATATCCGATAGGCATCGCTTGCCTGTTCCAAAGGAAGCCGGTGGGAGACAATCTCCGTCGGATCAAATTCGCCGGCGGTTATTTTCTTGAACAGCTCCGGCATGTAATGGATAACGGGAGCTTGTCCCATGGCAAGGGTAATGTTCCGTTCAAAAATATGACCGAGCGGGAACAAATTGTACAGCGAACCGTATACGCCGGTCAGCTGGACGGTGCCGAATTTGCGCACGGCCTGGATGGCGATATCAATCGCGCTCAACGTTCCCCCCTGGAGCTTCAGCTTTTGGCCGATACGTGGTCCATGACATGTAACGGCTGTCTACCATATTGTATACTTCGGACTTTAGCGGACACAGGATACGTTATTTGCTCTGATAAGAGCTAAACTTTGATACTTGCGGACATGAGGTCCGTTATTTGCATAAAAAGTCCGTTTTTTGGCGGCGAAAGGGTTAAATAACGGAACTGGTGTCCGTTGCACTTAGAGAATGGCCTGATTTGTGGTAAATAACGGATCTGTAGTCCGATGGGTATGGGGATAACGGCGCTTGTTTGGCGTGGGAACCGCATGTGATGGGAAGATGCTATCTGTTTAGAATGGAAACCACAAGTGTGTTGAAAAAACAGCCTGTTGGTGTGGAAACCACAAGTGTGTTGAAGAAACTGCCTGTTGGTGTGGAAACCACATGTGTGGTGAAGAGCTCCCTGTTGGTAGGGAAACCTCCGCATACATAGGACCGGCAACCATGTAATATGGCACCGTCTGATTGGGGATCTGCAGGTGTTTAGTCGTGCAGACACGTCCATGGCCGCTTTTCGTCGGTAAATCGAGGCTCCCGCGCCAATAACCGGCTTATGAATGGCAAGTGGCTCTCACGCCAATGGCCGGCTTAAGAATGGCAAGGGACTCTCACTAAAACAAAAGAACGCGTATTGGAAGGGATTCAATTATCCCGCTATACGCGTTCTTATTTAGGATGTTACTATGTTACTTTCGGTCTGTCGGCGTCACCGTTACACCAGCTTTAAATATTCTACGATCGTCAGCAAGCCCTTATCGAAATTCTCCAAATTAAAATGCTCGTTCGGCGCATGCAGATTCTCGTCCGGCAAGCCGAAGCCCATCATGACGGCAGGGGCGTTCAGCGTGCTGGAGAGCTTCTCCACGATCGGAATCGATCCTCCGTCTTTCGTGAACAGTGCACGCGTGCCGTACACGTTCTCGAAGGCGTCTGCGGCTTTTTGCAGCATCGGATGGGATGGATCGATATTGAAGGCGAATGCCTTTTCCTTCGGCTGGAAAGTGATCTTGGCTCCGACCGGGGTATGGGCATGCAAATGCTTCTCGATCGCGTCGAGCACAGCCTGCGGATCCTGGTCGGCGACCAAGCGGCAGGTGATTTTCGCATGGGCTTCCTTCGGAATGACCGTTTTGCTGCCTTCTCCCTGGAATCCGCCGTATACGCCGTTCAGCTCAAGGGTCGGACGCGCTCCCACTCGTTCAACGAAGGAGAAGCCTTCTTCGCCGTACAGGGAATCCAGGCCGAGGTCCCGCTTCAGCTTATCCTCGTCGAACTCCTGCTTGGCAAATTCCTCGCGCATTTCGGGCGACAGTTCGAGTACGCCGTCATAAAAGCCTTCAACCGCGACGCGGCCCTGCTCGTCATGGAGCGAGGAGAGCAAGGAGACCATCGCGTGCAGGGCGTTCGGCACGCCGCCGCCGTATGTACCGGAATGAAGATCGGTATTGGCTGTTTCCAGGGACAATTCCAGCGAGCACAACCCGCGAAGACCCGTGGAAATGGCCGGTTTGCCAGGCGCTAGCAGGGATGTATCCGAGATCACGATGGCATCTGCCGCCAGCTTGTCCTTGTTGTTGTCAAGATAGAGCGGCAGGTTGGGGCTGGATACCTCTTCTTCGCCTTCAATGCAGAATTTGATGTTGACCGGAAGCTCCTTCTCTTGCTTCAAAATGGCTTCGACGGCTTTGACATGCAGGAAGAGCTGGCCTTTGTCGTCCGTTGCTCCGCGCGCGTACAATTTGCCGTTGCGGACAGCCGGCTCGAACGGCGGCGTTTCCCACAGATGAAGCGGATCAACGGGCTGAACGTCATAGTGGCCGTAGACGAGCACGGTCGGCTTGCCTTCGGCATGCAGGTAGTCTGCCGTAATAATCGGGTGCCCGGCCGTCTGGTGAACCTCCACATGCTCAAGTCCCGCTTCGGTCAGCTTGCCTGCGAGCCACTCGGCAGCCTTGGCGACATCGCCTTTGTGCTCGGACAAGGCGGAAATGCTCGGAATGGACAACCATTCCTTCAATTCATTCAGATGGGTTTCGCGGTGTTCAGCGAAATACGCTTTATAATCAACGCTCATGAATATAGAACCTCCTTCGATTTACATTGGCATTCAAAAAGATGCCGTATCTTACTATTCTAACCGTTTTTCGGAGAATACGAAATACAGCCGGATCAAATCGGAAGCTTGTCTGGATTCCCATCCGCCGCTGTCATGCAAAATTGTCCAAAAGATTTCTCCAGAACATGCGCAGTGCCGGACTGATCAGCTTATTGCGGTGTCGAACCGCATAAATCTGACGTTCAGGCACCCAGGACGGAATAGGTCGTGCATGCAGCTTCCCCTCTGCCACATCCTCTTGTATGGCGGCTTCTGCAATCATGCCGTAGCCGAGACCGTGCCGGACGGCGGATTTCAGCGCCTCGGTCCCCGAGATTTCCAGTGATATTTGAAGATGTAGACGATGTTTGTCTGCCCAGTTGTCAATAAGCTGCCTGCTGATAGAGCCCGGTTCATGGGAAACGAAAGGATGTTCGACCAGATCGCCGGGCATTAAATCGTTTAGGCTTGCGTATGGATGATCCGGGGCGAATATAAGAACCAGGTCATCATGGATCAACGGCTGCGCGATGAATTCCGGGTCATCCACTTGCGTGTTCGAAATGATGCCTACATCGAGTTCATATTTCTTGACTTTTTCCAGAATATAGGCCGCAGGGCGGACATCCATAAGGATCGACAATCCCGGATAATTGAGCTTCAGCTGCTTCAGGAACGGCGGTAGCAGATAGGTGGCAGGCGTATGGGTGCTGCCGATCGCTAGCACTCCCGCAGCGGTTCCGCGGTATACGTCCATGGTTGATGAAGCTTCCTCAGAGAGGGAATGAATCTGCGATGCGTAATGATAAAAGGCTTCACCGGCTTCCGTAAGCTTGATGACATGATAGGACTTGGTGTGAAACAGAGCAAGGCCAAGCTCTTCTTGCAGCTTGTTCAAATGAAAGGTGACGGTTGGCTGGGTAATGCCCAGCTTCTGCGCCACAAGGTACAGTTTCTTCAATTCGACGGTAAGTACAAACACTTTGAATTGCTGTAAGTTCAAATTGCATCCCTCTCTTCCCATTTCAAACATCGATGATATTAATCTTATCTTTCATTTGATAGATATTATTTAATTCTTTGTTAACGCAGCGATAATTTTTAATTGAATCTGGGACGTTATGCTGAAATGGAAACAAGAAGGCAATCAGAAACAGGAGGGTGACATGAACAAGAAAACAGGATTCAAACATGGAATATTCATTGCTTTGACTGCGCTCATGTGGTTGTTGTCGGCATGCGCGCAAACGGATGGACAGCCAACGGTTCGCTCGGGGGAAACCACGGGGCCGACGGCCAGCGGAAGCGGAGGTGCAGCCGGGCAGCCGGACATAACCTTAACGAATGGCAATCCGGAGGATACCGGGGAAACGATCTACTTATACGGAAATGATTTTGTGGATTACATTGCCCCGAAATTTATGGAAGAGACAGGCTTCAAATTAGAAGCCGTGCATTATGGAGGGGGAGAAGCATTGGCCAAAATTGAGGCGGAGCAGGGAAATCCGCAATGGGACGTCTTGATGATGGATGGACACGGTTCGATGCGCAATTTGGGCGACCGCGATTTCCTGATGACGGATTGGGAGCCTGACAATCTCGGAAATCTGTCCGAGAACGGAAAGAGCCATGTACCCGAAGATTTCGCCTACTTCCCTGTCGGCATTCATGCAGCAGGTGTCATTGCTTATAACACAACGCTGGTAACTTCGGAGAAGGCACCGACGACTTGGGAGCAATTTTTTGCCTATGACGGCCCTGTCGGTCATGCCGATCCGGCCGTGGCAGCGCCTGCCTATCCGCTCGTATCCGCATTTTTTGAGCAATGGGGTGTCGAAGCCGCAGAGCAGACATACGAGCAGCGTTTTAAAAAAGGACTTCATGTATACCCCAAGAACGGTCCTGTCGGGAAGGCGCTGTTAAGCGGAGAAATCGAAGTTGCGGCGCTTCAGGAGCATAATGCTTATGAACTGAAGCTTGCAGGCGAGCCTATCGAGGTAATATGGCCGCGCGAGGGTGCGCCAGGGAGCTTGCGCGTTGTGGCGATCAGCAAGCATACCAAGAATCCGGCAGCGGCCAAAGCATTTGTTGAATATATGCTGAAACCCGAGACACAGCAGATGTTAACGAATCTGGATTCAACGGATAGTTTCTTTACGCCGCTTGTGGAGGGCGTGAGTGCACGAAGTGAGCGTGAACCGAATGGTGCCTTTATGCTGCCTTCCGCGAAGTGGGCATCCGAGCATGAAGTTGAGATCAAAACCTGGTTTGCGGATCAAAATGTAAGGTAGGAAGGGCGATATGAATACTTCGGAAGCTCGCTATGGAGGCGGGGTCACCCTCCTCCTGTTTGTTTTTATTTTTTTGCCGCTGCTCGCCGTCCTGATCAACTTCATCTTTCCCGGGCTATTTTTCGGGCAGATCGAGTCCAGCAGCCTGGGCTTGATCGGAGACATCATGAATCGGCCGTTATGGAAACAGTCCCTTCTGAATTCGGTCACATTATCGCTGGGCACGGCAACGATCGGTACGATCATTGGTGGCGTGCTTGCTACCATTCGGGCACGGTGGGACTTTGCAGCGGCCAAATTGCTGGATATGACGGCTTGGGTATTGTTAATAGCCCCGTCCTTCATGATCGCGCAGGGCTGGGTTTTGTTTGCCGGCTCGGACGGACTGGCTCATCAGTGGCTGGGGCTGACGTGGGTCACCTCGTTTATTTTTCAGCCTGTCGGGCTTATGTTCGTCATGTCGCTAAGTAAATTCCCCCTAGCTTATTTGGCCATTATGGCAGCTTCGGAGTGGAACATAAGGCAGTTCGGTAATGCGGCCAGGCTGAATGGCGCAAGGCCATTCACCGTCTGGAGAACCGTCGAACTGCCATTGGCTCTGCCTTCCTATGTGGCTGGCTGGACCCTGGTGTTCATGGATACCATCGGAGATTTCGGGCTGCCCGCCGCTTTGGCAACCGTGTATAAATTCCCAACGTTGACATACTCCATATACTCGGCAATCTACCAGTCTCCGGTCCGATTCGATATGGCGGGTGTGCTGGCATTCTATCTTGTCTTAATTCTGGCACTGGCGATGACCTTGCTTATGGTGACCCTGCGGAAATCCAGGTTCGACTTTTTGAATGCAAGAGCGGTTCAAATGGAGAAGGTAAGGCCGCGGAAGGCCTGGTTGTATAATCTGTCGATTACGATTTTTCTCTTTGTGAGTCTTGGGATTCCGATCGGAACCAGCGCAGCGGTGTCTTTCCTGAAGCAGGCTGGCGGAGGCATACATCTGGATAATCTCACGCTGGATCATTATCGCGAATTATTCGCAGGACAAGCCGGGGATCACAGGCTGCTCGGTTATCTGGAAGGCATGTATCATTCGCTTGTCATAGCAGCCGCAGCTGCATTGTTTAGCATGCTGATCGGGTTTGTTGTAGCCTATATGCTGACTTTTACGGAGTCTCGTCTAAGGCCGTTGCTTCAGCTATTCTCGATCATTTCTTTAGCGGTCCCCGGCGTTGTGCTAGGGATTGGCTATATTTTCATATGGAATCAGAAATGGCTGGAACCTTTAGGACTCCATCTTTACGGAACACCCTCGCTGCTTGTGATCGCCGGGATCGCCGGTGCCATCCCCTACGCAGTCAGGGTCCAGCTTGGCGCGTTCGGCAACATGTCCGGCACCATGCTCAAGGCGGCAGCCATTCAAGGGGCAGGCGTATTTGAACGAATGCGGGATATCGTACTGCCTATAGCACGCCAGTCGCTTCTAATTGCAACCCTGGCTTCGTTCGGAACCAGCGTGTTTGATCTGGCCCTGGCTTCCATGCTGAAACCGGCTAACTATTCGCTGATGCCGCTGGTCATAGACAGGGCCTTTGAATTCTCGCGCTACGGCTATGCAACGGCTGCTACCGTCGTTAGCTGCGGAACGGTCGTGCTGATCATCATTCTTCTGCAAGCAGCGGGGCGTACATGGTTCAGATGGCTGGATCGCAATAAATGGTAGAAGGGATGGAGAGTGGAATGATCTTAAAGGTAAAGGGCGTATCGAAATCATTCGGCTCACAGCAAGTATTGAAGCCGATCACGTTTGAGGTGGGAGAAGGGGAGCGCATATGCATTCTTGGCCCCTCAGGCTGCGGAAAATCAACGCTGCTCCAGATGATTGCCGGTCTTCAGCGTATCGATGCAGGGGAGGTGGAGATGGCCGGAGTCACCGTCGAACGGCGAGGGCATTATATTCCGCCGGAAAATCGCCCGATTAACATGGTGTTTCAAGATTATGCGCTATGGCCCCATATGAACGTGAAACAGAATATGGAGTATGGGATGAAGCGCCGAAAACTAAATGGGCATGACAGAGCGCGGACATTGGACCGACTCCAATCGCTTTTAAAGCTGGAAGGTTTATTGGACCGGCTGCCGGCCCAGCTGTCTGGCGGTCAGCAGCAGCGCGTCGGCATCGCGAGAGCGCTGGCAACAGAGCCGAAGCTGTTGTTAATGGACGAACCATTGTCCAATCTGGATGTCAAACTGAGAACGGATATGCGTGGTGAATTGGCCAGATTGCTGGGCGAATTATCCATCGCTACCCTGTATGTGACGCATGACCGGATGGAGGCCTTTACGGTGGCTGATCGCATAATGATATTAAGGAACGGGGCGATTGATCAATTCGGGGAACCGAGAGAGCTGTTTGAGCGGCCTGCGAGCCCTTGGGTGGCGCAGCTTATGGGTTACCATAACCGATTGGAAGCCAAACTGAGCCCGAATGGGCAAACTGCAGCCATACTATCCGGAAGTTTGATTGGCGGAAATCTGATAGATACAAATCATGGTGACGACGGTGCCATCGTCATGATCCATCCTGAATCGATCGAAATATGCAGTGACGAAGCTACACCGGAAGGGAACTCGCTGAAGGTAACCGTCCTGCAGACGGTCTACGAAGGAACCAGATGGAGAATCATAGCCGAGACGACAGACCGGCAGCCGATTCATTTATTCCATCATTGCAGCGTAGAAGCGGGAAGCGAACGAAGGATACGGGTGTCACCGGAACAAACCATGATATATGCAGAAAGCAGCATGTTGGCCACATGAGTCAGGTGTATGCGGTTTCGGACATTCACGGCTACGGTTATCTGCTTGAGATCCTGCTGCAGCATGTACATTATCAGCCCGAGGCGGATCGTTTATTTTTGCTTGGGGATTATGTGAATAAGGGACCCGATTCAGCCGGGACCCTGGATTACGTGAAGGAGCTGTGTTATGCCGGCGCAGTAGCGCTACAGGGGAACAATGAACGCAAATGGCTGCATCAATTGCCGGAACAAGCCGGTTTCGTCGCTCCTCAAGGGTTACAATATCAACAATTCATTGCAGCTATGCCGCTATGGATCGAGCATGATAAGTATTTGTTTGTGCATGCGGGCATTCGCCCCGATATTCCGCTCCATGCGCAGAAGCCGGAGGATCTGACGGAGATCCGGGAACCGTTCCATCAGTCGCCGCGTTTGATGGATAAAACGATTGTGTTTGGTCATACATCCACGTTTCGCTTGGGTGTACAGCCCCATCAGCTCTGGTTCGGCGACGGTAAGCTGGGAATTGATACAGGCGCTGGGCACGGATATTATTTAAGCCTGGTGAATTTGACTTCGGGCATTCATTGGTCCATATCGGTTACACGGCCGGAGAACATTACGTGCCGGAAGCTAAGAATAACGGGAGCATCCGGTCTTGCTAAATAATATAATTCCATATTAAAAAGAGATACGCAGCATCATGGACGAATCGTGATGCTGCGTATTTCAATAGAGGACTCATTTATCGGAGGGTTGATCAGAATTTATCCCAGCCATTTCCTATTAGCTGGCGCTGCAGGAATGGCAGCTGCTGCTGTTGCTGAATGAACTGCTGACGCTGTTGTTCTTGTAATTGCTGTTGCGAACGGAACTGCTCTTGTGCTTGAGTTGGTGTTCGCTGCGGTTCAGCAGCATACGTTCCATGCTGGGTTTGATCCTGAACATTGAAATGCTGCTGGAACAACTGCTGCTGTTGCTGGAACTGCTGTTGCTGCTGCTGCTGAAGGAGCTCATAATCTCGCTGGCCAGGCGTTCCTTGATGGTAATAATGCTGATTAAGATGAGACGCGTGAGGCTGATGCTTCATCTGCCCTTGCACTTGCCCTTGCTGCGGGCAGTTTTTTGGCGGCCCGATGACAACCGTGTCGGTGATCGGCGCCAAGGTCTCTTTGACTTTGGCTTCATCCAGGCAGTAGGTGTGAGCGAATACGCTGGCCGGCGTCAATCTCAAGAGATCCGAACCTCCAATGAATTCAGGCACCGGCGCGTCAAAGACCGCGATCAGATGCGTGTTGTCAACCGTCGCCATTTCATAATGCCACCAGCCTTGGGGCACGAGCGCAACTTGACCGGGCGTTACCGTGAAGTTCAGCAGCTCTTTCGTAAACGGATTGACAAGGGAAACGATGGCTGAGCCGGAAACGACATATACCAGCTCCGATGCATTTTGATGGATATGCGGCTCCACTACGTTTCCGGTACTGAGATATATATCCAGCAGGGAAGCGTTGCCGAGCGTGTTCAATTCTTTTACGGAGAGAGAATTAATGTAATTTTGACTATCTTTTTTGAAAAACGGGTTATTGTTCATATCGTAAGTAAACCGAACGGATGGTGAGGTGAAATCCATATAAGAGACTGCCACTGTGACTCCTGCCCTTCATCATGTAATAGGCGTTGACCCATAACACACGTTATGCCCATGGGCAAACATCCGTGAGCCCATTTTTAACAATCAGCAGGATGGCAAGCCGCCCGTTGACAGGGCGGCTTGCGCTAAACACACATAGAGTGGAGCAGGCGAGGTCAGGCCGATTTCGGGATGGAAACCGGCGACTTCCGTCCGGCCGAGAAGCTGACCAGTCCTGCCGCCAAGCCAAGCGCGAGCACGAATCCCCCGAGCCATGGATGGTATTGAAGCGTGGATGACGTATTGACCATGAAGCCTCCTGCACCCGCTCCTGCGGCTAACCCCAGATGGACAATGGAGGTGTTTATGCTGAGAACCAGATTGGAAGAACCCGGCGCCCGCTGGATAAAATAGCTCTGGACCGCCGGGCCCGCCGCAAACATGGACATCACCATGACTCCCATCAGCGAAAGTCCAATGACCGATTGACCGGCGAGCAGCGGAAGCAGCGCAAATACCGCAATATGAACGAGCGTGCTGAGGACAATCACCTTGGCCGCCCCAAAACGGTCGACGCCATAACCGCCGAGCCTGGAGCCGATGGCTCCCAATAGGCCAAAGCCGAGCATCGTGATGCTGATGCCGGATGGCGCGATGCGAAAAATATCCTGGATAAACGCCGTCACATACGTGAACAGTACCGAGTTGCCGGATTCCCGGAAGAACGTAAGCAGCAGGGCGCTGACGATCACGAGACTCCCCAGCACTTTGAATTGCTGGCGGAAGGGTACGGGGGCATCCCCTTGAACATCCGGCAGGAGCCTGATAAGGACAAAGGCGACCAACAGACTGAGCAGAGCCAGCAGCAGAAAAATGGACTGCCAGTTCAGCAGATTCGTGATCCATATGCCGATCGGAACGCCCAGCACCATGGCGCTGCTGAAACCCAGCACGATGGTGCCAATCGCACGGCCTAACGTTTCCGGTGGCACCATTTTGGCTGCGGTACCCATTGCGGCAACGAGATAGACGCCTGAGCTTACACCCAGAATGACACGGGAAGCCATGAGCATCCATACCTCGGTGCTAAAAAAAGAAACAAGACTGCCGGCAATGAATAGCAGAAGCGAGCCGAGCAGCACGTTTTTTCGATTGATTCGAGCGGTAAGCGAGACCAGAAACGGTGTTCCGATCGCAAAAGCAAGCGAATAGGCGGTAATCAGCTGGCCGGCAAAAGCCAAGGAAATATGAAGATCGTCAGCAATCGCGTACAGAATACCCGAGACGACCAGTTCCGAGGTAGCGGTAAGAAAAACCCCGAGCGCCAATAAATATATCGTATATCGATTCATATCCATTATCCTTTCCGTTGGGAGATCGATACCCTCAATCGGATCATGGCTAGCACATGCCGTTTCGGATAGTAAAGCATGAAATCTCTTTGTGTTTGTATTATAAGCAGTGCGCATATATGATGTAAGAAGGCAAAGTATTTGGATATTATCCAGTCATTTTGACTAACTTACGATTAGTTAGTGATGGGGTGAGGCAATGGAGCCGGTTAAAGAAGACTTTCAGGAAAAGCCAGCGTTCAATCATATCTGCTCGGTGCTGCAAATTCTTGGAGCCAAATGGGCGTTCCTTGTCATCGCGCAATTAGCCCAGGGACCGAAACGGTTTAATCAGCTTCACCGGGATGCAGCCATCATCAAGACGCAATCCTTGACGGATGTCCTGCGCCATTTGGAAAGCAGCGGCATCGTGAGACGCGAGGTATTCCCTACCGTTCCGGTCTCCGTGGAGTATTCATTGACCGAGAAGGGGATGGACTTCCTGGCTTCTTTGAAGGAGATGGAGAAGTGGGCCGAAAAATGGGGAGTGGAACAATCCTCCTGACGTTCCCGCTGCCGCCAAAATGGTATGATATCAGAAAACTCATTTCCGACGCGTATACAGCGGAAATGAGTTTTCTTTTTTTTGAAAATTTCGTATTCTTATAGATAACATTTTCGAAAATGGGAATGAAGTGATAGGGAGGTGGTTGCCGTTTGCGAATCCATAAGATTAACCTGCTGACCAAGTTGTTGATTTCCTATTTGCTTGTGCTGATGTTTCCCGTGATCGTCATCCTGTGTTATTACTATCCCTATTCGGCGGACGTTGTGAAAGAGAAGGAAATGGACTGGAATGCGCATATTACGGAGCAATTCATGACATCGATGGATACGTTTACCCGGTATGTATACAATTTGCCGTTCGAGCTGGTGCAGAATCGGGAATTCAAGATGTACAAGGCCGAGGAAAGCGACTACCAGCGTGTCCTCATTGCCAATGAGATGAAAAAATACAATGCAACCGATGCATTTATTTACAACACCTTGCTGTATGTAAAGAACATCGGTTATTTGTTTTCCAAAACTGGAAGCGCATACAGTTTGGACGACCTGTCCATTCCGGGCGTCGGTTACTACTATGAAAACTGGGCCAGCGAAGATATGATCCAGACCTTGAATGATCTCGAGTCTCCCGTCGTCAGGCCTGTCGAGAACGTGATTGTGCCCGGTAACAACCGGGTTCGAATGCTGACCTTCGTGCAGCCGCTGCCGGTAGGAGGCACGAATTCACCCGGAGCCGTCATGATCATGGTAAGGGAAGATACGATCGTCCGGATGATGAAGTCCGTCTCGGAAACCTATAGCGGCGATTTTTTTGTGTTTGACGGCCAGGGAAGGCGGTTGGTATCTTCCCATGATACGTCATACCAATCCTCCGATGACTTCAGGAAGCTTGTGCAGGGCATAGGGGAAGAGACCTCTTCCTCTTCGGGCATTTATGCGATCAGCGGATCGGATTATCTGGTATCGTCCTCGGTTTCGGACAAGAATGGCTGGAAATACGTGAGCCTGCTGCCGGTATCCTCGTCCCTTCAAGGCATTCGGACGATTCAGTTGAATACGGCCATCCTGGTCGGTCTGATCCTGCTGCTTGAAGTGTTAATCATCTATATATCGATCCGGAACAACTATCAGCCGATTCGCCGCCTGGTTGATCTTGCCGTTCAAGTCTTCGAACCGCGGGAGGGGAAGCCCATGAACGAGATCGATACGATCAAATATACGCTGGAGGAGCTTTCGCTGGCCAACAGCAAGCTTGACGAGCATGTGAAGGGATCGTTGCCGATTATGCGGGATAACCTGCTGTTTGAACTGGTGAGCGGGCATCTTGCAGGCTGGGACGATTTCGAACGGGAAGCAAGAAAGGTCGGCCTCCGGTTTCAGCATGATTGCTTCTCGGTTGCCGTACTATGCTGTGAAGCGGATGGAGGAGAGATGGAGAAGATACTGGATTACTGCCGGCGCTATGAAGGACGGCTGCCGGAGGATATCCAAGGTTATTTCTTTAAAAGCATCTATCCGCAGGAATTGATTCTGGTGTGCTCCCATGCGGAGAATGTCCCGCTCACATCCTGCCTGGAACGGATGCAGGATGAAATATTGGAGCAAACGGGCCGGCGAACGGTGATCGGCATCGGCAAGCCAGGCAAAGCCCCATCTCCGCAGGACCTCCATCTCTCTTACCTGCAGGCACTCCGAACGGCGGAGTTTCTGCGCATCCGAAAGACCGACGCCGTGCAGGTCTTTGATAATATCGGGATTCCCCAGACCGGAGCTGTCTCCTATTATGCCGAAATCCTGCAATCCCTCGAGCTTGCGATCCTCAAGAATGATGCAGCCATGCTGGCCTCTCTAGCAGAGAGAATGATCGGTTACCTAAGCAATGACAGCCTGCCGCCACATATGATTCAGAGCGTGTATCTCAATACCGTTACCGTCATCTTCAACGGCCTCCAGCGGTTCCGTCATGACGATCAGAGCCTGCTGCGGCTTACGGATGCGGCTTTTAACCATCGTTATACGCTGGAACAGATGATCGGGATCATAAGGGAAAGCTATGCCAAGCTGTGCGATATGATCAAGGAAACCCTCCCCATTTCCCGGGCGGCAACCCAGGATGAGATCCTGTCCCTGATTGCGGAGAAAGGAATGGATCCGAACTGTTCGCTGCAGATGATGGCCGATTATTTTGATATGTCGGTCTCCAACTTCAGCCATCACTTCAAAAAAACGATGGGGCAAAATTTCAAAGAGCATATCGATCAGCTTCGGATCCAGAAATCCATTCAGCTTCTGCGGGACAGCGAGGAGACGCTCGAAGCCATCTCCCAACAGGTCGGGTATACCAATACCTCGAGTTTTATCCGCTCCTTCAAAAAAATGGTGGGTACGACGCCGGGGCAATATCGAAATACGCATAAAGCTTAAAACGAAAGACCGCTGATGCCGATGACAAGGCCGATTACAGCGGTCTTTTATAAACCTGCTTGAATAGAAGCTATTCCTAGGCAGCTGTTTCACAGGTTAAGATGTTTCAATTTTTGAACATATACAAAATTTGAATTCCCTGTACCGGCTTGTAATGGATGCATTTACATATATGGGATGATGGGCTCCTTCAAAAAATGAGGATGCCTGAAAAACTGTCCGTTTACGGTGCTCGCCGCCTTCATTTAGAGTGAAAACTGTCCCAAGGCAAGGCCGACCCAAGGCCGCATACCCCCATGGACCAGACCAATAAACGAAACCAGGAGGTAATGGAATGAAGAAAAGGGTAAACGTTTTCATCTCGCTTGTCGCCATCACGGCCATGTTGCTAACAGGCTGCAGCGGGGCCGGAGGCGGCCAGAACGACTCGGCGGAGACTCCCGGAGACCAAACCGGCAGCAAAGTCAAGCTAACCGCCATCATTACCAAGCACCCGCTCACGAAGCCGCTGGCCGAAATGGAGTGGCTGCAAAAGGTTGAGGAGACGGCGGGCGTGGACATCGAATGGCAGGAGATTACCGCGGATTGGGGACAGAAGAAAGGGACGATGCTGGCCAGCGGTGATATTCCGGATCTGTTCATCGGGCCGAACGTCATTACGGATGCGGACTTTGCGCAATTCCAGGGTTTGTTCCAGGATCTGTCCGGCATGCTGGAGCAGGCGCCCAACGTACAGAACATGTTTAATGAAAAACCGGATACGAAAATAATCGCCACGCAGTCGGACGGCAAAATCTACGGTCTCCCGAAATATCAGCGGTTCTGGCCCGCTACCGCCAGCAGGCAGTTCATTAACCAGCAGTGGCTGGATCACCTCGGTCTGAGCATGCCGACCACATGGGATGAGCTGTATGAAGTACTGGTGGCTTTTAAAGAGAAGGATGCCAACGGCAACGGCGATCGGAATGACGAGATTCCGATGGATTGGCCGGGAGGCATCGGCGGATATTTTAACCCCGCGGTGCTCCTGGGCAGCATGGGCATTACGCTGACGGACGGCAGCGGACAGGGTTATTTCGTGGAAGACGGTCAGGTGAAGAACTTCCTGACGGATGAACGGTACAAAACGATGGTCGCGTTTCTGAATAAATTGTACAAGGCGGGTCTGATCAACCCGGAAGTGTTCACGCATGATTATACGAAATTTCAATCCATCGCGCGCGGGGAAGGGGATACGGCCAAGGTCGGCTTTACCTGGGGATGGGTGGCGTCCGACCGGTTCGGCGAGCAGCTGGCACCGCAATATGCTTCCATGCCGCCGATGAAGGTGTCGGCAGATTATGCAGGGAAGCTGTCCTGGAGCTACGATCATTACTCCCTGAATTATGGCACCAACCATATCGTCATGTCCGCCAAGACCAAGAACAAAGAAGCGGCCATGAAATTCATCAACGAGCTTTATGCGCCCGAGGTGGGCATGCAGGTGCTGTTCGGATCCCTCGGACCGAACATTAAAGATAACGGAGACGGTACATATGCCGTTCTGCCTCCGGCCGATGCCAAGATGGATCCGGGCACGTGGAAATGGACCTCGACGATGGCGGACAACGGCGCATTTTATATTCCCGATACCTTAAAGCTGACGCTTGGCACCGATATGCAGGAGGTGCTGGGTCAATCGGAGCCGCTGGAGGCGGCCTTGGACGTGGATCCCGATAAAGACGTGTTCCCCGGCATGTTCATCAAGTATTCCACCATGGACAATAACGCCATGAGCCTGAACAATACCAACGTTATGAATCTGGCGGAATCCAGCTTTGCGAAATGGGTCACCAAGGGCGGCGTGGAAGCCGAATGGGACGCGTATATCAAGGAAAGCGAGAAGGCAGGCCTGAAGCAGAATCTTGAGATTATGCAAAAATATTACGACGATTACATGAATCAAAACTAGGAGGGAGGATATGGGGCCTCGCAAAAGATTGGACACCTTCAGACGTGATTACCAGCTGTGGATTATGATTTTTCCGGCGATTGCCGTCATTCTGTTGTTTAACTA
>Ga0209784_100360_pt1 | contig 21994 bp, 34 predicted proteins | sample AraplaCvi_mLB_r2_2_FD_184284 | JGI IMG/M metagenome (GOLD analysis project Ga0209784, IMG submission 184284) | Arabidopsis root microbial communities from North Carolina, USA - plate scrape CL_Cvi_mLB_r2 (SPAdes) (version 2) | ecosystem: Host-associated > Plants > Roots > Endosphere | place: USA...
ATACGCCGCAGGCGTGGAGATCTTCCTGCCCGACCTCACGCCCGCACGTGACGAGCCCATCCAGCTTTGGACGTAGCCCATGGAAGCGCAATTTGAAGTTCTGGCAGACGGCAAAGACATCACCGCGCTGCTGCGCGATCGCGTGCTGGAGATCCGCACCACCGACAAGCCCGGCATGGAAGCCGACCGCTGCGAGATCCGCCTCGATGACCGCGACGGCAAGATCGCCTTCCCACCCAAGGGCGCCAAGCTGCGCATCTCGTTCGGCTGGGCCGGCAAAGGCCTGTCGACACGTGGCACCTACGCCGTTGATGAGATCGAGCTGAGCGGCCCGCCCGCCACTATCGTGATACGCGGCAAGCCGGCCGACATGCGCGCCACTGCCAAGGCCCAGCGCAACGCCAGCTACACCGGCACCACGCTGGCCGCCATCGTCGCGAGCGTGGCCGCGCGGCACGGCTGGAAGCCCGCTTGCACGATCGAGACGCAAATCGACCGCGCCGACCAGTTTGGCGAGAGCGATCTGCATTTCATCACCCGGCTTGCGCGTCAGTACGGCGGCACCGCAACCGTCAAGGGCGGGCGGCTGATCGTCGCCCCGCGCGGCGGCGGCAAATCCGCAGACGGCAAGCCGCTCGCGCCCATCGTGCTGCGGCCGGAAGACCTGATGCGGTACCGGCTGACATTCCCAGACCGCAGCAGCGTCGGCGGCGTCAGAACCCGCGCGCACGATGCCAAGACCGGCCGCAAGGTCGATCTGTACATCCCGAACCCGGATGCGCCCGACGGCGGGCCAGCGCAGGCCACGCACACGGATCGGCACGTGCACGCTAGCCCGCAGGCGGCCAAGGCAGCCGCCAAATCCACCCTGCAACACATGAACCGCAGCACCGCCGAAGGCGAGCTTGAAATGATGGGCCGTGGCGATATCAGCGCCGAGAAAACCCTGCGCCTGCAAGGCTTCAAAGCCCAAGCCGACGGCGACTACCTGGCCGAGACCGTCACGCACATCTACGCCAATAAAAGCTGGCTGGTGAACGTGAGCCTGAACGGCGGCAACAGCGGGAAGGCCAAGGTGGGGCAGGGCAAGCCGAAGAAGGCGGCCAAGGTGACCAACCTGGTCATTCCTGCGCCGCCCAAGTAACAAGACACCAAGCAAGACACACGCGTTCGCAACTGCGGCCGCATCCCAAACAGCCCGCCACCCGGCGGGCTTTTTCACTTCCAAGCCATGAACAAAAACACCTTCAGCAAGGCAGCAGCCTTGCCGCCCGCGCTCGCCAATCGCTGGTGGCCCCACATCGAGGCCACGTGCAAGCGCTTCGGCATCTCCACGCCCGCGCAGCAAGCCGCCTTCATCGCCCAGATCGGGCATGAGTCCGGGGGCTTCACGCGCCTAACGGAATCCTTCAACTACGCCGTGGCTGCCCTGCCGGCCATGTTCTCGCGCGTCACGCCCGCATTGGCCTTTGCGCTGGGCCGCGCGCCCGGTGAGCGCGCGGTGCCGCTCGAGCGGCAGATGCTCATCGCCAACATCGCTTACGCCAACCGCTACGGCAATGGCGACGCCGCCAGCGGAGACGGCTGGCGCTACCGGGGCCGCGGCCTCAAGCAAATCACCTTCCTGGCCAACTACCGCGAGTGCGGCCATGCGCTGGATCTGGACCTTGTGACGCACCCCGAGCTGCTCGAGCGCGACGAATACGCCGCGCTCTCCGCCGGTTGGTACTGGTGGGCCTTCGGGCTGGGCAAGCTGGCCGATGCTGGCAAGTTCGACGAGATCACGCGCCGCATCAACGGCCCAGCCATGGAAGGCGCAGAGCCGCGCCGCGCGCGCTGGGCGGTGGCCAAACAAGCATTGGGAGCATGAATGGCAGAGCAAACAGGTTGGGGCGCGCTGCTGCGCGTGGTGGACACGATTCTGCCGAGCGCGGCTGGTGCGCTGGTGTCGCTGCGGTTTATTCCGGGCACGCCCGTGCAGCGCGTGGCGGCGCTGCTGCTGGGCATTGTGTGCGCGCATTACCTCGGCAACGGTGTCATTGGGTGGAGCGGCGTGCCAGTCGGGCTGGTGTCTGACGCCATCAAGTTCATCGCCGGCGTGTTCGGGCTGACCATCGTCGGCCACGCATATGGCGAACTCCCGGCGCTGCGGCGCCTGGTGCACGACTGGCTGCAGCAGGCAGCACAACGCTGGACAGGAGGCCGCAAAGAATGACGCTCAGCCAAAACGACGTGCTCACCGCCATCGACATCGTGGCGCTCGGGGCCATCTGCGCAGGCGCCGCGTGGTCTGCGCTCACGCAGGCCATTCCGCACGGGCTGCGCGGCGCGCTGCTGCTGGGCGCCGTTGCCCTGTGCGCGCTCGGCAGCGCCTCCGCCGCGCTCGACGCCACCCCTGACATCGCCACCGTGCAACTGCATTGCGCGCTGGCCGTGGCAGGGCTGTGGGTCACTCACATCATCCGACAAGGCAAAGCCAATGAACTTCGCAACCGTCCGGCTCCTGGCAGTGGCAGCGGTGGCTGCAGCGGCCGCGTGGGGCTGGCAGGCCAACCGCTACGACAAGACCATCGCGCAACTGCAGCGCGACCACGCCATCGAGCGCCAGGCCGCCGTCGATACCGTCGTGACGGCGCTGCGGGCTGCCATCGACAAACACCGGCAGCTTACCGACCAGCTCGACGCGCTCGACCGTACCCATTTCTCGGAGATGCAACATGCCACCGCTGAAAACACGCGCCTGCAGCGCGCTCTTGCTGCTGGCACTGTACGGATGTCAGTGCGCGCCCGTTGCCAGCCCGACGCCAGCGCCGGCGCAGGTGAAGGTCAGCCCGGCCCCGGCCTGGGCGATGGAGCCGCCGGCCGATGTGAGCTATCTGGAGAGGATGCGGCGGATCTTGTTGATCTCTTCGCCGGGGCAGAGCGGGATGCCGAGAAACTGAGGTATTTGCAGGGGAGGGAGAGGGCGTTGGAGGGGCCTGGTGTTTGTTTTCAGCCCTGACGAGGTCCAACAGATCGCGCGAGCATGATGCTCCGCTTTCGGCCACGAGCAGCCATTCGAACAGTGTCGCGAGAGTGCATCTGAACTAGGCAGCACGTAGGCGAAATTCTGTAACAGGGGTAGAGAAAACGGAGCACTGAATCCAGAGTCCGGTCGCGCTATGGTCAATGCGTTGCTGGGCCAGACAGGGCAGCAAATGCGTACTTTTTGCTCGCCCCAATCACTGATGGCAAAGAGCTTCCGATGAGACAATTTGGCTTCCTTCTCTTCTTGAGCGTTCTCTGGGCTGGCGCCGCTCAATCCCAGCCCGTCTTCTGGCACGATAGAAGCGGCAATCCGGTGGCCGAAACGGAGTCATTGAAGTCCAAGAACGGCTTCGGCGGGTTTCTGGTGGCAACCACTGACGCTGATTGGGAACGGAAGTGGAGCGCCCCGCCGGAGACTGTGCCGATCTTCGAGGGTGCTGACGTCGTTCCTTATGGAAGGAAGGTCTACATTCTCAGTCTCTTCGCGAATCCATCGATGGACGACAGTGGCAAGGCGAAGGTGCAATGTGATATTCGGGTTGTTGACCCAAATGGAAAGGTCGCGCTCGCCTTGAAAGACCAGACCTGCTATTCGGGCCGACTCTCTGGTAAAGCGACGAATGTCTACATGTCGACGCAAGTTGTCGTCTTCTCTGGGGACCCGGGTGACCCTGCGGGGACTTGGTCAGTCGAAGTGAATCTTCGGGACGCAAATCGCGATACCGAAGTTCCATTGCGAACGCGGTTTCAGCTTCGGTAGCCACCGTCCGACTTCGGCCAACAGCGGTCATCGGCAATGAGCCGCACCGCCGCCAACCCTGCCAGCGATGCGAGCCCCATCCCACCCGCTACACCCCCGCCTCAATCAAATCCGAAATCTGCACCGACGCGCGCGCAAAGTCAGTCAGCGCGCGGGCGCGCTTGTGCCGATAGCTGCCGGCGGAGATGACGACGGGCTCTTTGGCGTCGTCGTGCTGCAGGACGATGAGCATGCCGGTGTAGCGGTCTGCCTGGTAGATGTGTTTGTTGAGCAGTTGCAGCGCGCGCTCGACGTCGGCGGGGTAGAGGCTGGCGAGCTCTTCCGGCGTGAGGGCTGCGCGGGGCGCGGCGTCGATGCGCGGTTGTGCGGTGAACTGGCCGGTCTTGCGGATGGCAGGCAGGACGATGGACGTGACCCACTTGCGGAAGCGGTGCGGCACGGTGCCCGGCTTCACTGCGTCGCGGCAGCGCAGGACTAGGGCGTACATGCCGGATTCGCTGATGACCGCCACGGACTGCATTCCGCCAAGGGTCTGCATTGAATGCAGACCCTTTTCCTCCTCATCCAATTTCCGAATTGCCGTTGCATCCAAGTGCAGCGCCGCGCAAAGGTCGGTGGCTACAAACCACGGCTCGCCGTCTCGCAAAACAACACGGACGGCGTTTGATTCGAAATTGAAGGTGTTCGGGGTAAGGGCGAGCGCGGACGCGCCAACAGACGTGTTAGTCATAGTTGAATCCTTTGTTTTTTGGCTTTGAGGCCGCCCCCCGACGCCAATCAGGGGGCGGCTACCGAACGGAGTTGGCGTACCGGAAACAAAGGAAACCGGCCCAGCCGAAGCTGGCCCCGCCCGGAGCCGCCATAGGAGCAACTACGAGACACACGCAAACAATAAAGCCGCGCGTAGAAAGACGGCGCGGCTTGCTTGCGCCTTTGTATTCCGGGACGCCAATCCCGTGTGCCGGTGTTTCCGGCGACCGGCCGAGTATACGGCTGGTGGGGGTTACGTGCAAACCAGCGGCTTACCGAGCAGCTCGACGCGCTTGACCGTACCCATTTCTCGGAGAGGTAACGCGCTATCTGGAGAGGATGCGGCGGATCTTGTCGATCTCTTCGCCGGGGCAGAGCGGGATGCGGAGAAACTGAGATACTTGCAGGGGAGGGAGAGGGCGCTGGAGAGAGCGGATGCTCGTATGCAGCCCTAGACAGTGAGGCAGTATTGCCGTAGCAATGCGCCTCGCTATAATCGGCTAGCGCTTTGGTGTGTCGTTGGGCGCCCCAATCAACTCGAACGAAGAAGCCGATGTCCAACCTTGAAAATCGTGCCAATGCGCTTGGAGATGTCCGGGCGGAGAACGACCACGCAATGCTCGACACTGCGTTCTTCGAGGGGCAGGACTATAAGATTCTCTTCGAATCTGACGACAGGTTCGTCGTAGTCGGCCGGCGCGGCACAGGGAAGAGTGCGCTGACGTATCGGCTCCAAAGGGAATGGAGAGAAAAGAAGTATTTTGTCGTTGTAGTCGCTCCCGATGAGGAGGACGTATTCGGCTTGCGCGCCGTGGCGTCGAAGTTCGGCACGACGGTAACGCGAGTGCGTGCCGCTATAAAGACAGTTTGGCGATACGCGATGGCAATGGAAATTGCTCTCCAGCTGCATAACTATTACAAGACAAAAAAATCGGTTAGTGACTCCGATATCTTGCTTCCTCTTCTGAGGTGGGAAAAAAGTGGCTCTAATATAGTTTCGCGGACAAAGATCGCCCTGAAAAACTCGCTGCATGCCGAAGACTCTCCAGATGAGGCGATCTCCGAGCTGGCCAGTAGGCTTGATGTTAACCATGTGGTTGCCGAGGTTGACCAAATCCTCGCCAAGCTTGGCAGGAAGGCTATGGTTATTGTTGACCGCCTTGATGAGGGTTACGAGTCCGATGATATCGGCATAGGGATCGTTGATGGCATTATCTACGGCGCCGACGACCTTAGAAATAAGACGAACAATATAAAGTCCGTTCTGTTTCTTCGGGATAACATTTTCAGGGCAATTCAGTTCTCTGATCAAGATTTCACTCGCAATGTCGAAGGAAACGTCCTGCGGCTACATTGGGATACGCAGGAACTTTTCTATCTCGTATGTCGGCGTTTGCGTGCGGCCTTTGATATCGATATTGAGAGTGATATCAAGCTGTGGAACAGTGTCACATCCAATGAGCTACACGGGCGCGAAGGGTTTCGGGCCTGTTTAAAGCTCACACTGTACCGTCCGCGTGACTTAATTTCGCTGCTGAATACAGCTTTCCATAATGCAAAGAAACAAGAGCGGAAAACGCTGATTCCTGCTGACCTTCAAGCGTCTGCGACTCATATCTCTTCGATTCGATATGATGATCTGCGCAAGGAATATTCATCCGTATTTCCGGGGATTGGTGAGGTCACCAAAGCTATTGCGCAATGCGGTCCGAAGTTTTCGGTGGATGAAGGGTTACGCGTTCTTGACGACCTTTTGGAACAACCCGGTCTGGCTGCCGAAACTGCGCAGCATATCAAGATCATTGGTGGGTCAATGGAGGTCTTGAAGACGCTTTACGGCATTGGGTTCGTTGGCGTCGAGGATGATGGGACTGGAAACTACATCTTCAGCCACGACGGCAAAAAGGCTGACCGGCTTTTCGACTCGAAATCGAACTTTCTTATTCATCCTTGCTATTGGAATGCGCTGGGGATTCGAGGCGAGGTTTCCGATAGTGCCAACGCCGAAGAAATCTTTGATGAGTACGAAATCACCATATCCTCTTTGGTGAAAGAGCAACGGAATCAAGGTATCGGCCGGATGATCAGCGAACTCAATCAGATTGAACCAGGATTAGATCACGCGGCGCAGTTCGAAGACTGGTGTAAGCGTGCAATAGAGCTAATCGCTGCACGTAGGCTAACCAACATACAGCTAAAGCCTAACGGGAACGCTTCGTCACGGCGCGACATCGTTGCAACCAATAACGCCACAGAAGGATTCTGGCGGAGGGTTCGTGAGGACTATAACTCACGCCAAATTGTCTTCGAGGTTAAGAATTACGAGCATCTCGGGGTAGACGAATATAGGCAGGCAAATTCATACCTAGTTAATGAGTACGGGCGCTTCGCCTTCATAATATGCCGCGACAAGCAGAAGGAACTTTCAAAAGGCGCTGATCTGGATGCATTTCGAGAGTTCTACCAGCTTCATAGGTCAATGATTGTCAAGATTACTGCGAGCTTCGTGGTGGCAATGCTGTCGAAGCTCCGAAGCCCTCAGAAATACGATACGGCAGACGAGCAATTGGAAAAACATCTGGATGCGCACATCCGTTTGTACGCATCGGGACAATCCGATGTTGTCTCGAATAGGAAGCGCTCGCGGAAATCGTAGACGTATCACCGCTACCATGCACCCAAAGAGCGGGAATCATCGCTTTGCAACGACTGGCGGACCTCAATGGATCTCGAGTACCAATGCAATTGCTGTGACTACTTCACCGTGGGCGCGAGAGGGGACTGGGAAATCTGTCCTGTGTGCTTTTGGGAAGATGACGGCTTCGGATTGGATGACCTTGATTCGTGGTCGGGAGCAAACCACGGTCTCACCCTGCGGCAAGCGCGGGCCAATTTTGCGCGCATAGGGGCATGCTGCGAGGCGATGCGGTCCAAGGTTCTGCCGGCAGATGAGCGGGGCCGCTATCGGTATGTGCCCCGTCAGGTTTGAGGCGGCGTTTCTAGATGTTGACTCGCATTCGTTCGTTGTATTTGTAGATTGCGAAGTCTTCTATTTCGGTGATCGCGAGAGCGAATTCACTGGACGGCGACGGGATGATCACCCCCGATATCTCTGCGTTGTCGCGGTAGCTAATTGGCCCGCCGCCATAAGCAGGAACGCTTGAAAGAAGGGCCTTCTCTAGCCCTGGGGACACGACCAAAATGGCCTTGCCTCTATTGTCTCGATCGGTCGCATCCTGGACAAAGTAGCCAACGCCCCGAACCATGACGAAGACGCCCTCTATGGTGATCTTCTTTCCTTCGAATTTCCCGCCTGCCTGGATCAGGTCAGCAACTCGCATAGCGTGATTTCCTTTGGTGAGTGCTTTGATGCGCCCGCTATGTAATCAGCATTGCGCCCAGAGAACCCAAACGTGCGCAGCAACCAGCCTGCGCACGCTTGAAGCGGCTGGCATCCACATCCAGCCGTGAAGACGGGCGACCGCGATGGTGCAGCAACACCATCATGGCCGCCGGACCCACTGGCGTAGTCAGTGAGCCAAGCCAAGGCCCGCCTACCTTCCTAGGAGGCGCGGCAATTCTAGCAAAGCACTTAGGCTCAATTGATACCAATGGCAACACCGATCATTCCGTGGATCGGCGGCAAGCGCCGCCTCGCGGATCTCCTGCTTTCCCGCTTTCCCGCCCACAAATGCTACGTCGAAGTTTTTGCCGGCGGCGCCGCGCTGTACTTCCTGCGGCCCGCTGCGAACGTGGAGGTCATCAACGACAATAGGCGGTGACTGTCATGCCCGCCTCGATGCGGGGCTCGCCGGGCGCAGCGGCGGAATACTCGATGTGGGCCCCGCTTTGGAAACCGAACAGCGTCACCGGCATGCGGTTCTGGGAGGTCTTGGTAATGCCGAAGACGCGATCGAAGCGGACGGTTTCCAGAGGCATACTTATTGGCGTTCTGTCGGAGCCTGCGGAGCGACGAGTTCTATTTTGACGAGGTAGACGCCAAGCGTGCTGACCTTCTCTGTAACGCTGATCGTGCCGCGTTCGGGCAGAGAAGGAAGGTTCCACAGGGATGCGCACGTCTTGATCGTGCCAGCGCCCCCAGGGTCGACAAACTGGACGGCCGTGTGGCAGCTTTTGGCGCCTCGAACCTTTTCAAAAGTCGTTTGCGTTGTTAGCGCCCGGTCTGCGGTGAAGCGGGGAATTGCAGTCGCCCAGGTCCACGTCGTGAAGGCGCCGAACAGCGCAAAGCAAACAAATTGCCCCACTGGGTCGATCTTGCGCTTTGACGAAGTGTCCGACGTTGGGAAATCGAGTATGGCGAACAGCGTTGCGACAATCACCCCTCCGGCCAACGCGATATAGAACCTTGGAAACAGGGACGGGGCGTAGCAATCGCGCGCAAACAAAAACGCAGGGTAGATAGACAGCAACAAAAGGAACAGCAGGGACAGACCCAGGATTGCTTTGTGTCGCGCGAGCATTTCGTGTGTTCTGGGGGAACGGATATCGCTGAAAAGCAGCAGGGTAGTCGATTTCGACGAACGCCCAGATGGTACCCGCGTACTCGTCTTGCTTGGTCAGGTCTTCAATTGTTGAGCACGCGGTGAGCGGGCTTACCGATCATGCGCCTCTGGAAAAACTGCTGCCATTCCTTTTCCCCAAAAAAAACCAGCCCACAAGCATAGTGGAAACGAAATGTATATAAAAATCGTGGCCCATAAAAACAAGGAATAAATGTCGCGATCCGGCATGATTGCGGCAGTGAAAGTTATTTCAACCAACCAAAATGGAATGCCAAATCCAAGGACGCCTCGCCGGTAAACCGCGCTCCCGTTTGGCTGGTTTCTGTATTTACTAAAATAACTAATGGTCCAATATGTTAAAGGGATCCATAGTATTGCTATGAGTATTAAAAGAAATAATTTCATTTGGCCTCTCCCGTCAAATCAGTGGAGATAGAGGTAAGTTCCAGTAACGGCTCCCGCCGCGCCTCCTAACATTGCGCCAGCCATGGCGCCGGGTAGCAAAACGCTCCCTTTCCGATAGTCCTTCACGTCGCAAGCCGATGCGCGTAATTCGGCCGCAGCTTGTCCTCAAGAATTGCGTCCACCGCATCGAGGCCGCGCGGCTCCGGGTTCAACCACGCATCAATGTTCTCCGGCTTGATCGGAATCGGCACACGGTCGTGCCCGGTCGCAGCAATCTCCGGCGGCGGATCGTCGGTGATGATCGCGAACGACAGCAGATCCTTCTCGCCGGGCTTGCTCGCGCGCCAGTGTGACCACACGCAGGCTACGAGCAGCGTCTGCGGCGGGTCGGGGCGGAATTCGAGGATGGCGTTTGTGCCCTCTGGCTGCTGCACGTATTCATAGAACGCATCGACCAGGACAAGGCCGTGCGTGTGGCCGTACTGGCCTTTCCAGAAGCCGCGCAGGTTGTCGCGGCGGGCGTTGTAGGTTCCGGGATACTGCTCGTCGTAGAAGGCCGGTTTGCCGGCGGGGCGGCACTGGTAGCGCATCGGTTTGACGACGCGCCGGCCGTTCTCCATGACCATCACGGGCGCGTACCAGCCGGGGTAGATGCGCGAGTCGCGCGGCTTGAGCTCGGTGCTCTTGAGCTCTTCGAGCTTGCCCTTGGCCGCCGCGATCTTGTTGGTAGCGATGCGGACGTCTTCAGCGGCTTTCTTGGTAGCCTTGGCGGCGAGGGCCTGCTGGGCTTTCTCCAGCCGTTCGGTCTGCTTGGCCAGCTCCTGCAGCAGCGCGATTTCGTCTGCGGCCATGCGCGCGCGGATGACGTCGGCAATCTTCTTTTCTTCTTCGGTCTCGGGCGATTCGAGGAAGTGCGCGGTCATCGCCCGCGGCACACGCATCTTGGGGTTGGCGAAGTACTCCATCACCATCCGCGTGAATTCGTCGAGCGACATGATGGCGCCGTACTCGTGTACGAACCGTCGATAGTCGGCTTCGATTTGGGCGGAGTAGCACATGGGGGCGCACCCTTGGGGTGGGGTGGTCCGATGATACTGTGCGCGGTGGTGTGAAGACGCGCCGGTAAACCCGCATCAGCACGGGCGCGTATTAGAAGGCGCTCCGAAGGGCTATCGACTCGCTCAATTGCGTAAACGTTTGCTGTGAACCGAAAAAAAACGCCCTGCACACGACACGGGCGTGGCGCTCCCCCCTCGAAAGGAAGCGTCATAAAACGCAGAAGACGCAAAAGTACGGGCCATTGAGCATTCTGCGTATTTTCATTATCGGCGAACGGAACAGAAACCAAACCACCAGGAAGGGGTAGCTGCCGGCCGTGTATTACAGGCGGTCACCTCTGGCCGCCCGGTGTGCGCTCGCCGCTGACGTTGACGGCCATCTCTGACATCAAAGGGCGTCGGGCCTTCAATTCGGCTGTATGTGAGTCGCCAGATAATCTATCAACAAGCGCACGCTGGGGAGAAGCCCTCTCCGCGACGGAAATACGGCGTGGATGATTCCGCCTTTGGGTGCCCATCCGGGCAGCATGTCAATAAGCGCTCCGGAGCGCAGATCATGCTCAACAACCATGCAGGGAAGTTGGACCACGCCAACGCCGCGCAGCGCGGCCTGTCGTAGCGCGGTCATATCATCGGTGATGTAGCGCGGTTGATGCCGCACCTGTGCTTCCTCGCCATCCGGCCCCACAAGATGCCATACATGGTCCCGTGGAGGCCCCCAGTCCAAGGTGCTCATGCTGGCCAGCTCGTCGGGGTTGTGCAATGCATGCCGGCCTGAGAGAAGGCTCGGGCTGCCAACGAGCCGCTGGGGGCTTTCGGAAAGGACGCGCATTACTAGGTCGCTGTCTTCGAGGGGAGGGAACCGGACCCGAAGCGCGAGATCGAGGCCTTCGCCCAAGACATCCACCCGCCGATTTGTGGCGTCCAGATGCACTTGCACTTTTGGATGCTCTGTCATGAACTGCGCGACCAGATCGCCAATGCGATATTCGAGCAGCGCGGTGGGGCAGCTCATTCGAACGGTGCCCTGCGGTTCGGCGTGACTCCGCTCCATGACTTCCGTGGCGGCGTCAACCTCGGCAAGGACGCCAAGGCATCGTTCATAGAATGCGCGCCCGGTCTCCGTGACGGAGAAATGTCTGGTGGAGCGGTGCAGCAGCCGCACACCGTATTGCTCCTCCAGCGCGGCGATGCGTCTGCTCAGGTTGGATTTGGCGACATCCAGCGCCCGGCCAGCCGGGGTGAATCCCCCATGCTCGACTACCTTCACGAAGTAGTAGATGTCGTTGAGATCATGCATTGTTGTTCCTTAAGGAGAACACTGATGCCATATTAAGGCACTACTCAATAGATTGTTGCGCAAATAGGATGGGCTACGGTTGGCTGTCAGCCAACGCCATTGAGCCCTCACAAGGAGATTGCCGTGCCCTCTACCTATAAGCGCCTGGACAAGAACGATGCAGCAGTGTTGATGGTCGACCATCAAGCTGGCCTGCTTTCGCTCGTGCGTGACATCGACCCGGACAAATTCAAGAACAATGTTCTGGCCCTTGGTGACCTCGCCCAGTACTTCAAGCTTCCAACAATCCTGACCACCAGCTTCGAGACGGGGCCGAACGGTCCTCTGGTGCCGGAGCTGAAGGCACAGTTTCCGGATGCTCCGTACATTGCTCGACCGGGGCAGATCAACGCGTGGGACAACGAAGAATTCGTTGCTGCGGTGAAAGCCACAGGGAAGAAGCAATTGATCATTGCAGGTGTTGTCACGGAGGTATGCGTTGCGTTTCCGGCGCTCTCCGCGCTCGCTGAGGGCTACGACGTGTTTATCGTTACCGATGCCTCCGGCACGTTCAACGAAATCACCCGCAACGCGGCGTGGGACCGCATGGCGCAGGCCGGGGCGCAGCTCATGACGTGGTTTGGCGTTGCATGCGAGCTGCATCGCGATTGGCGCAACGACATCGAAGGCCTTGGCGCGCTGTTCTCGAACCACATTCCGGATTACCGCAATCTGATCACGAGCTTCACCACGCTGACGGCGCCGAAGTAACGCTGGACGTTAGGTCAGAGCCGCGCTCAGGAAAACCGTGGAGCCCGGGCTCCGAAAAGGGCAGACGCTGGAGGGCGTCTGCGTGCGGAAGCCCGTGGATACGGCGCTCGCTGCGTACGGCGGCTTACCTTTGGTTTCTTGGCGGACGCTCGCCTCTAATCTTGACGATCATCTCGGACAGCCAGCTCTCCTGTTGCAGCGCTGCCCGCAAGGCCAAAACGGCAGCGCCGAGCGGGTTGTCCGGGTAGACAAAATACTCTTCCGTTTCCAAGCGCCAAGCGTGATAGCCGATGACGTGGAGCGCGCGGATCTCCCACAAAAGTCGCATGACGGTTTCGTTGTCGCGGTGCTCTTCGGCCAGTTTGTGGAGGTCGGCAAGGGTGAGCGCGGGGAAGCGCTCGCGGATAGGGTTCGACATGGGCGCACCGTCACCATTTGCGAGCGTTGCGCATCGCCCGGCGCTCATGGGGGGAGGGCTCGGCCGGGCGGGACGCGCGTCGTGCCTCTATCTCTGCAACGTGCTCGTGAAACCAAGTCTCCGCCGCGAGCTCCTTATGCAGCGCTGCGACGGCAATGCCGAACCCGTCTGTCCGGCCGCCCGGGCCGGCGGCCTCGGCGACCTGGTGCACGCGATAGACGAGGTTGCGCAGGGCCTGCACTTCCATCACCAGCCGCCGCACGACGGGGTCGTGACCATAGCGGTCGCCAATGGCCTTCAGTTGCTCGGTGCTGAGCGCGGGGTATTCGATGCGGAGGGGGTAGGGCATGGTAAGAGTACTGTATGTTTATACAGTATCGTAGGCCGGATGCTACGCGTCAATGTAGACAATGCAGACGTGGAGCGGGAGGCACCTAGACGTCTGAATTCCCCCTGGAGCTCACGCCCGATCAGCGTTGGCGGCGGATCCAGCTCGCCAAGGCCAGTAGTACGCACAGACCTGCCAGCCACAGCGGCAAACGAGTAAGGCCAAAGATCGCCGCGCGATAGCTCGGGAGGGAGGCATACCACTCGGCTGTTTGGGGTTGGCCGGAGAGGATGAACGCCAAAAAATGAGCGATGACGCCGACGAGCCAGGCGCCGAGAACTACCCGCGTGCGAGCCATAGCTTGATCGCGTTATTAACTCCGGCGGCGATTTCAGGTGCGAGTGCGCTCAATTTGGGCGCCGGACGGTGTTCAAAACCCCCAGCCAAGTCATTGATTTTATTGCCCCGAAAGGCCTTCTATTTCATTGAGCTTCGGTGCCGAAAATCCTATCTAACGCCTTGATTTCTATTGGCAAACAGCGCTTCGCCGGCGCCCGCATTGGATGCAGGATTCGGTAACGACGTAAGGCATTGTGGTGCGAGGGTTTGGGGCCAATGAAAATCGTTCGAAATTATGCTGCATCAAGCTGGAGTCTGACAGGGCTCAGGCCAGGGGAGCCTGGGTAACGGAATCCTTCAACTACGCCGTGGCCGCGCTGCCCGGCATGTTCTCGCGCGTCACGCCCGCATTGGCCGTCACGCTCGGCCGCAAGCCCGACGGGCGCGCGGTGCCGCTCAAGCGGCAGATGCGCATTGCCAACATCGCCTACGCCAACCGCTACGGCAATGGCGACGCCGCCAGCGGCGACGGCTGGCGCTACCGGGGCCGCGGGCTCAAGCAAATCACCTTCCTGGCCAACTACCGGGAGTGCGGCCACGCGCTCGATCTGGATCTCGTTACGCAGCCCGAGCTGCTGGAGCGCGATGAATACGCCGCGCTCTCCGCCGGCTGGTACTGGTGGGCCTTCGGGCTGGGCAAGCTGGCCGATGCCGGCAAGTTCGACGAGATCACGCGCCGCATCAACGGCCCAGCCATGGAAGGCGCAGAGCCGCGCCGCGCGCGCTGGGCGGTGGCCAAACAAGCATTGGGAGCATGAATGGCAGAGCAAACAGGTTGGGGCGCGCTGCTGCGCGTGGTGGACACGATTCTGCCCAGCGCGGCCGGCGCGCTGGTGTCGTTGCGCTTCATACCGGGCACGCCCGTGCAGCGCGTGGCGGCACTGCTGCTGGGCATTGCCTGCGCGCATTACCTCGGCAACGGCGTGATTGGCTTGTGGCACGTGCCAGCGGGGCTTGAGTCCGACGCCATCAAGTTCATTGCCGGCGTGTTCGGGCTGACCATCGTCGGCTACGCATACGGCGAGCTTCCGGCGCTGCGGCGCCTGGTGCACGACTGGCTGCAGCAGGCAGCCCAACGCTGGATGGGAGGCCGCAAGGAATGACGATCAGCCAACACGACGTGCTCACCGCCATCGACATCGTGGCCCTCGTGGCCATCTGCGCGGGCGCGGCGTGGTCTGCACTCACGCAGGCCATTCCGCATGGGCTGCGCGGCGCGCTGCTGCTGTGTGCAGTCGCCCTGTGCGCGCTGGGCAGCGCCTCCACCGCAATGGGCGCCAATCACGACATCGCCACCGTGCAACTGCATTGCGCGCTGGCGGTGGCAGGCCTGTGGGTCACCCACATCATCCGACAAGGCAAAGGCAATGAACTTCGCAATGATCCGCCTGGTGGCAGTGGCGGCGGTAGCTGCAGCAGTGGCGTGGGGCTGGCAGGCCAACCGCTACGACAAGACCATCGCGCAACTGCAGCGCGACCACGCCATCGAGCGCCAGGCCGCCGTCGATACCGTCGTGACGGCGCTGCAGGCTGCCATCGACAAACACCGGCAGCTTACCGACCAGCTCGACGCGCTCGACCGTACCCATTTCTCGGAGATGCAACGTGCCACCGCTGAAAACACGCGCCTGCAGCGCGCTCTTGCTGCTGGCGATGTACGGATGTCAGTGCGCGCCCGTTGCCAGCCCGACGCCGGTGCCGGCGCAGGTGAAGATCAGCCCGGCGCCGGCGTGGGCGATGGAGCCGCCGGCCGATGTGAGCTATCTGGAGAGGATGCGGCGGATCTTGTCGATCTCTTTGCCGGGGCAGAGCGGGATGGGGAGAAATTGAGGTATTTGCAGGGGAGGGAGCGGGCGCTAGAGGAGGCGGGTGTTTGTGTTCAGCCCTGAGGGGGGGCAGCAGATCGCCAGAACGCGAAAGTCCTCTTTCGGCCATGAATGGACCTTCAGATTGTTACATCGCCGACATCCAGTCGTGATCTTCCAAGTAGGCAACGAAATCGTCGACAACGTCCATCGACAGGTCGAAGCAAGTGCGATAGCCCGCCTTCGGATGCTTTTCGATGATCTCGACGTGGCGTATTCCAGACGCAGACGCCAAGAGCTGAAAGAGCTCGGTGCGCTCATGATCTGCATAGACGTTCGCACTCCGTCGCCGCATGAGCCGATGATATTGCCTCATCTCCCTTCCGTGTGACCCTGCGGCAAATAGAGCGTGACCAGTACCGACGCGTCGTCGAGCGCCTCGAGCCAGTGCGCTTGGCCCGGCACGATGAAGAGCAAGTCCCCGGCGTGCATCGTGCGTACAGCGACGTCCGTGCCGAACCTCAAGCTTCCTTCGAGGCACTGCACGGTAATTTCACCTGGCGCGCGGTGTTCGGGAATCCGCTTGCCGGCAGGAAGCACGAGCCGCATGACCTCGAGATGGTCAGACCGCATGAGAGTGACCGACTTGGCGCTCTTCACTCCCGGACCGAGCGGTCGCACGTCGATCAGTTCCCCTGGCGCCGCTCGTGGTGTTGCCATAATGGCTTTTGCTCCTTTCTCCAAAACGGTTTAAATGATCCGCCGTACTAGCATGGTTCTGATCTCGCCGATCGCCTTCGCTGGGTTCAGTCCTTTCGGGCAAACGTCGGTGCAGTTCAATATCGAGCGGCAGCGGAACAGTCGATATGGATCCTCGAGATTGTCGAGCCGTGCATTCGTGCCCTCATCGCGTGAGTCCACGAGGAAGCGGTATGCCTGTAAAAGCCCCGCCGGGCCGACATATTTATCGGGGTTCCACCAGAACGATGGACAGGCGCTCGAGCAACAGGCGCACAGGATGCATTCGTAGAGCCCGTCAAGTTGATCGCGTTCGTCCGGCGACTGGAGGCGCTCGCGTTCAGGTGGTGGCGTATCGTTGATCAGGTATGGCGTGATCGAGTGGTATTGCTTGAAGAATGCCGTCATGTCGACGATCAGGTCGCGGATGACCGGCAAGCCGGGCAACGGGCGCAAAACCGTATGGCGTGGCAGATCGAGAAGGTTCGTCGTACAGGCAAGACCGTTCTTGCCATTGATGTTCATCGCGTCTGAACCGCATACGCCCTCCCGGCAAGAGCGCCTGTAACTCAACGTTTCATCGAGCGCCTTCAACCGCGCCAACACGTCGAGTAGCATCCTGTCAGTTGGCGTGATGTCGATCTCGAACGTCTGCATGCGTGGCGCAGTGTCACGGTCCGGATCGTAGCGGAAGATGTCGAACGTTCTGGACTCGGCCATGGAGTTTTCCCGTCGTTCCCTGCACCAGCATCGCTGCGCATAGGCACTGCTACGCACATGGTTCTGACAGCGCCCATGCGAGCACCGCTTCGCGACATCTTATGCATGCGAGCTTTAGATATATCGCAACGTGATATAAAAAGCAAAGTCGGTCATGGTGGCGTGGATCAGTTCTGGGCGGAGCCACGGTTAGCTAAATTTCTAATCGTCGGCCCTTTGCAACAGAGAACGTGGCACTGTTTCGCCATAGTTCGTCTGGGGCGCAATCCGGCTGCGCAACCCGCCCAGCGATGCGAGCCCCATCCCACCCCCTACACCCCCGCCTCAATCAAATCCGAAATCTTCACCGACGCCCGCGCAAAGTCAGTCAGGGCGCGGGCGCGCTTGTGCCGATAGCTGCCGGCGGAGATGACGACCGGGTCTTTGGAGTCCTCGGCCTGCAGGACGACCAGCATGCCGATGTAGTGGTCTGCCTGGTAGATGTGCTTGTTGAGAAGCTGCAGCGCGCGCTCGACGTCGGCGGGGTAGAGGCTGGCGAGCTCTTCCGGTGTGAGGGCTGCGCGGGGCGCGGCGTCGATGCGCGGTTGTGCGGTGAACTGGCCGGTCTTGCGGATGGCCGGCAGGACGATGGACGTGACCCACTTGCGGAAGCGGTGCGGCACGGTGCCGGGGTTGATGGCGTCGCGGCAGCGCAGGACTAGGGTGTACATGCCCGATTCGTTCACGATATGCGCTGCGCCCTGACGACCTATGTTGAACATAGACCGTTCATCTTGATCGAGCCGGGCAATGACTTGCGAGGCGTTTTGAATATTGAGCGCGTCGCAGATGTCGGTCGCGACAAACCACGGCTCGTCGTCGCGCATGACAACGCGCACCGCGTGCGATTCGAAATTGAAGGTGTTCGGGGTAGAGGTGAGCGCGGACGCGCCAACAGACGTACCAGTCATGGCAATACTCCTATAGCGGCATATAGACCGCCCCTTTCGCTGTCAATCGAGGGGGGCGGAACCGAACAGGTTGACAGACCGGAGGAGTACCCGGCAGGGCCGAAGCCCTCCTGTCCGGCCCGCCCATAGGAGTGCCAGACGTGCGCAAACAAAAATGCCGCGAACACGGAACGTGGCGCGGCATATTGCGCCTCCTTACCGGGCTGTCAAACCCGTGTGCCGGTGTTTCCGGCAACCGGCCGAGTATACGGCGGGTAGGGGGAGGGCGCAATGCTCCGTGACAGTGGTTCGCAAATGCGGCTGTGCGCGCCCATGACGCCTATGCATCGCCGAAATTCCGCAACGGGGATAGAGAAAACGGCTCAATGGCGTTGGAGCTTGCCGGGGCTATGTTCAACAACGTAGACGCCGGGGTGCCAGATGAACAGTGAGCAAACGATATGGATTCCACGGCAGCTCTCCGCCATATGCGTTGTGGCTGCCGCGATGCTGACCTCATCGTGCATGAAGCCCTCGTATCAAGAGCAGTACGACCAATGCAGAAAGTTCTGCCTTGATAGGGGGATGTTTGGCGAACTGAGGCAAAGACCGGGGCCAATGTCTCCGAAGTCGAGTGCGGTTCAATACGACTGTTTCTGTTATTAGCCGAGGCGCCAGATGAGCCCCAAAAAGGAACAGTACGTGGCGATGGCGGCTTTGCTCCTGGCAATGGGGGTGTGCGGTCTTCTCGGCTACGTTACGCAGTCTCGGTTTTTTATACTGCCGGCGCTCGTCGTTGGGGTGGCCTATGCAGTTTGGAACCTTACGTTCGCATGCCGCAAATGCGGCACGCCGTATCTCTACGAGTCCAAGGGGATTTTTGTCGCCCCCACAGGCTTCCCGAAGCAATGCAGGAAATGCGGGTGGCCGACCAATCAGGGGTATGGCGATAAGGGTTAGCTCTCAGGCTTGATGTGGAGGTCCGCTCTATGAGAGCGCTCTCGATGGTGCTTCTTGTCACATTGGCGTCTGGAGTCGCCTTTGCGGCCAGCCCCTCCGGTACGGCTGCGGAAACCCTCCTTGTGCGCATCGGAAATGAGGGCGGCCGCGAGGTACTCCGGGATTTATGGGAGCACGAGCCAGACTTTGAGCGTGTGTTGGCTGGTGTCGAGTCTGGCGACGCCACTTGGTTAAGCGTGGCATCAGCACTTCGGCAATTTTCGGATGCTGGCGGCTCGTTGTCGCTTGACTACGCGGTGGCCCGTGCACTTCCACGGGCACCCGAGCGGGTCTTAGGTTTAGTCGGGCACGGATTTGCTATGCAACGCATCTGCACGTCACCCTTTATTGAGCCGGCGCCAGGGGTCGCAGAAGCCTATGAGCAGAAGACATTACTCGCGCTTTCTAAGGTCAAATCGCCGGCGCTCGCCCCAATAGCGGCCCAGTGTGCTGAACGGGTGCGTTTGCCGGCTCAGTAACGGCCCTTCGAACCGCTAAGCGAGCTGCCGCATATCGAGCCTGAAACATTCGAACTCAACGGCCGTGCCGTTGGGCACGAAATCTAGGTCCCCGATGTCAATGTGGAAGCCGAGGACCTCAATGATGCCGCGTTCCTGATCGACGACGTGTCCATACCCGCGGTAGCCATAAGGCCGCTCCGTTTTCTCGATACGTTCACGGTGGAACTCATTTTTTACGTCGTCGGGCCAATCTTCCAGATACGCTGCCCTGACTTCGCCGTCGAGGGCGGAAAGAGGGGCCTGCACAACGTCTCCCACATGGGCGACGCATCCGAATAGAAAGGCGGTAACCTCGGTGGTGCCGCTGCGGAGGGTTGCCGACGCATCATCAGTTTCGGTTCCGCCGCCGATTGGCTCGATACGGACCACTGTCACATTTTGCACATGCACGCTCTGTCCTCATGGAACGCTCTTCATCCAAGCTAGACAGCTTAAACAAGCTCCTTGAGTTTGTGGGCCTGCTCAACCAAGGGGCAGATCACAACTGCTCGTATGAGCTGATCGAGCTTCCAAATGCCCCTACATTGGACGGCGCGTTGGCTGCGTACTTTGAGTCGATCGTCAATTGGCGCACGAAGAGGCCCCATCCAGCAAGCGATTGGCACATTTCCGTAAGCCCGATGTCGGGCACTCCGAGCGAGGCGCTTCAGTCAGTTGTAGATCATTGGTTCTTCGAGACCCATTGCTCTCCCCAACTTGGCGAGCGTCGAGCATGGGTCCGCAAGAACGTCGTATCGTATGTGGTACAAGAAATTCTCGAAGTGCTTGGCGCGCTCTCCGTCGATGAGGTTTTTACGAGCCCGCCGCTCTGGTACGAGACTACGTGGCAGGATATCGCCTTGTCTTCTGAGCATGGGCGCTGGCTTCTTCACTTCGGGATCACGGATTAATCGGTAAGCCAACATCTTTTCCGATGACAGACGAAGACTTTGACGCGTATCTACAAAGCGCTCAGGACGAACTAGAGGCTAAGCAGCGCGTTCTTGCTGATGCTTACGGGATTGGTCAGCACGAGCGATTCATCGTTGACTACGAGGGTCTGACACTTTCATTTTTTTATGGCGAGCGGCCGTGCGCAGTCGCGGGAATACTTCCGGTTGCCACACACGTGCCTGAGAAGGGTAGCCTCCGTTGGGCATGGGCAAATGACGCGTTTCCGGAGCCAGTACAACGGATGTCTCGGGCTGTTATGGAACTTCAAGCCGTAACGGGATTCGGGATGTTTTCGCAGGAAACCGTCGAGTGCGACGAGTCTATGGCGTGGGAAATCGCAGCTTTGGCATGCAAGTGCTTGGGTAAAGCCGGTGTCTATCGGATTCCCCACGCGGCATTGCATTCCTACGTTTTGATTGAGCGCGTGGACAGAATTTAGTCGTAGTCTCGATCCGGCCACGCGCAGACGTGGTCGGCGATGTCGACGGTGTAAAACGTAGGTTCAATTGCAACAACCAAGGCATCTTGATGCAACTTGCAAGCTATCTCGGAAAGAACCTGAAGAGCGACCCCGTCATAGAGCTGCTTGAGCACTTTGATATGGACGTTATCTATGATTTCGACCGCCTGCATGAGAACACTCCAGATAGCTACAGTTCGTCTGCGACGTCGGCCGGCTTTGAGTTTCGCTTCGACGAGTGGCAGGTGCTCTCTGTGATCTGGTGCTACGTCCGACCTCGTTCCGGGTTCACCGCAATCGATAAGGACGTCATAGGAGTTCCCCACTTCCGCGACTTCGCTGAAGCCAAATCTCATGCCGTGAAAAATGGCATCAAGACGTCGCAGTCGAAGGACGATGCGGGATGGATTCGCTTTGAACACGACAACATGTGGGTTCACTATGAGTTCGCAGGCGGCCAGTTGGCGCTTGTGACACTCACGCGGCCATAAGGGAGCAGCGTCTGCTCCCGGCCCACAACCGTACCTGCAACCTCAGCCTCCAACTTCGATGAGATCTGCGCTTTCCGTGAACACTGCGCTTGATGCGCTAGCGACATTGGCAGGTCAGGATATCGCCTTGGTAGGCATTCTGCGCTTCGAGTTCGAGGGGACGGCTCTGGACCATTTCCCAAAATCAGAGCGCCGCAATGCGGACGATGGTAGCCCGCCCGAGTCATCGAGCATATGGCTAAGCGTCGGGTCAGGCGCCCTTCAATTCAATGAAGAGCAGCTTCGGCGATGGCACGGAAAGCGAGTCACGGTGCTTGGCACCTTACTCGGTCCCGATGAAAAGCTGGGAGGGTGTGGCCATTTGTCAGCATTTCCCGCCGAGGTATTGGCACGGTCCATCGAGCGGCTCTAGCCGGCTGCGGATTCAACCGGTCGATGCAAATGCCCGCACCGCCGCCAACCCGCCCAGCGATGCGAGCCCCATCCCACCCCCTACACCCCCGCCTCAATCAAATCCGAAATCTGCACCGACGCCCGCGCGAAGTCAGTCAGCGCGCGGGCGCGCTTGTGCCGATAGCTGCCGGCGGAGATGACGACGGGCTCTTTGGCGTCGTCGGCGTGCAGGACGATGAGCATGCCGGTGTAGCGGTCTGCCTGGTAGATGTGTTTGTTGAGCAGTT
>Ga0209784_100362_pt1 | contig 21737 bp, 19 predicted proteins | sample AraplaCvi_mLB_r2_2_FD_184284 | JGI IMG/M metagenome (GOLD analysis project Ga0209784, IMG submission 184284) | Arabidopsis root microbial communities from North Carolina, USA - plate scrape CL_Cvi_mLB_r2 (SPAdes) (version 2) | ecosystem: Host-associated > Plants > Roots > Endosphere | place: USA...
TGCGGGAAAGCGAGACAGACGAGACCCCGCACGAAGCGAAGCGTAGGAGGAGGCTCGGCGCTCGCCCGCGGAAAGCGAGCGGAATGCTTCGGAAAACAACAGTAGAGTCACAGTGCCAAATAAAAAAGCGAGGTATTCAACGATTTAATCGTTGAATACCTCGCAATATGAGAAGATATAGACTTTTTCAGTGCCCTCAGCCTAGGTCTTGGCATTTTTTATTATCCATGTTCATCCTCTTGCGTTGTATAGTCAATGGAATTAGCTATATCAACTAAAACTTCAGGTGTCACTTTATTTGAAACCCTTTTATCAATCCACAGCATGTATTGCCAATCTTCTCTTTTAAAAGCAAGAACATTAAAACCTGATATTTCCATATAAATGGAAGTCGTTCCGTTTTTCAACTTAAATGTCTTTACTATATTTTCTTTTTTAGACGGGAACTTAAACTCAATAGGTCGAACCGTTATTTTATAATGATGCTCAGGAAGCTGATGATTAATAAATGTCGCTTCAAAAAAATCATTCATATCATCATCAAGATCATTAAATCGACCAAAATGATGTGTAAAACTAATAGGAGGTACTCGAAGTGGTAGCTTTAGCCCTTGATGAAAGTGCCTTTCAAAATCGGAGGCAGCTGCTTCAACCGTTTTATAGCCTATCTCTGGATATATTTCTTCATAAGAACTGCGCGAATCATTGATATAGGCATCACTTGGTTGAGAAAATAATAAAAAACAGGAACTTAAGCAGAGAGAAAAAATTCTGTCCATTTTATCACCTCAGTATCACTTTACGTGTAGTTTTTCCCAACTCAATGAAATTATGTGTCAAGTTGTATTCTGTTATTTATTCATTATTCCTACGTATTTACGCGCGATATAGATAAAGAAAAAAGCAATTGTTCGCGTTAATAAGTTCGAACAATTGCCTTTTTAGTCTAAAAGAGTATATGTGCAACTAATGCTGCGATTGGTAGAGAAATAATCGTACGTATTAAGAAAATAACAACTAGATCAAAAAATTTAAGTGGAATTTTTGTCCCTAAAATAAGTCCACCAACTTCAGACATATAAATAAGCTGTGTTACAGAAACGACAGCAATTACAAACCGTGTAGTGTCAGCTTCAATCCCTGCTCCTAAAATTGAAGGTAGGAACATATCAGCAAAGCCAACAACCATCGTTTGCGCTGCCTCAGCTGCTTCCGGTAAACCAAGCACTGTTAAAATAGGTTCAAACGGCTTTCCTAAAAATGCAAAAACATTAGTGAATTCAGCAAGCATTAAAGCAACCGTACCAAATGCCATAACAACCGGTGCTACACCAACCCATAAATCCAAAACATTTCTAATGCCATCTTTCAAAAATTGACGTGGGTCACGATTTGCATGCGCAACAGTTAAAGCATTTTCTAAGCCATGTGACACAGAATTATAACCTTCTGGTAATTCCTCACGCGATAAATCTACTGGTGTTCCGTCGATATAAGTATCTTCCTTATTAGCCAGCGGGAAAATTCGTGGCATTACTACCGCTAACACAAGACCACAAAGAACTACTGTTAAGTAATATGGAATAAAATAGCGTGACAAATCCACTGTATCTAATACTACGATACAGAATGTGATAGATACTACCGAGAAGCTCGTTGCAATAATGGCAGACTCTTTTTTCGTGTAGTTCCCCATTTCATATTGCTTACTCGTCATCAGAACACCAATTGTTCCATCCCCAACCCACGATGTAAGTGCATCAACCGATGAGCGACCAGGGCTTTTAAAGAGAGGACGCATAATTTTTACCATCATCGTTCCGAAAAATTCAAGCAAGCCGAAGTTTGTTAAAAACGGTAATAGTAGGCCTGCAAATAAGAAAATCGTAAATAAAAATGTTACTAAACCACTGTCAGGGTCCATTAATAATCCACCAGTATTTTCATTATTAATCGCCGATGGTCCAAAATCAAAGACAACCATTGAGGCAAATACTAAACCAATGACTCTTATAATTGTCCAAAACCAATTGACATAAAATAATGTATCTAAAATACTAGGCTCTTTTGAATTATTTCGCGGAATAAATTTGGCAATGAGTGAACCAATTGCCGAAATCGCAAAAATAAATATAGTAAAATAACTAATAACCGGAGCAATAAAACCTGCTAGTAACTTTGCTAAAATAGCAATTGGAACTTTCCATCCATCTTCCGTTAAGACTGGTGTCATAAATAACAGGACACCAATAAGAGACGGAATTATGAAGAAAAAGTATGTAGAAGTAGGATATTTTTTCATCATTTAAAGCCTCATTTCTCTAGGTTTTCGAAGTTCTATATATCAAGCTTGTTAGTTATGGACTGATCAAATTTTACCTCGGCATAATTCCCGTCCGGAATCGGCTTTATGCTTGCACAAACCGAACTCCTTTGTGATTCCGTGACATCCGCCAAGAAATGTATATCTGGACTTTAATCAGTAGGAATTTTTTTATTCCTCACTGAAATATTAGTCTTTACCGATTAGGCATTTACGAGCCGTTAATCTCCCACTCTTTTTACTTTAGGCGAGAGCAATGTTACCTGATGCTTCTTTTTAGTACAGATAAATTACTGTTCGTTAATGCGCGGATAAAATAAAAAACATCCCTCTAAAAAGTAATAAAGGAATGCCCAAACATACTTTTTTATAATTAACATCCGCAATGCAAAATTTCTATTCATTAAGTCATAGCTATAAAATATCATAAACCAACAATACATCGGTTAATTCTACAACAAAATGCATTTTTATTCAATCCATAAAAATTTGTTATTGTGATAATTTTCTTCTAATTATCCACACTTCTTCTTCGTATCATTACCTTTCAACAATGCTCAATTTTACATTATTTAAAAGAAGCCATTTGCACATTTGCGTCCGGACACTTTAAGTTCTCTCAGCGGGTGTCCAAACATCCTCTGAGGGTGAAACTCTCCATTAATCTATTGCCTAAGAGATTTAACCAGCCCTTAATAGGCATACAAATAGACCATACTGTCTTTCATCTCATATGTTAATTATGAACCACAACTTATCAAAACAGGAGGTTTTACCATGCATAGACGTATGCATCATCATCATCACCATGCAGGTCCACATTGTTGTCCACCACAGCATTGTCCAACTCAATTTGAACCACCACACTTTTGTCCACCAGAGGAATTTGTTCGCACTAATTACATCCATACGGTCGTACCTCATGTACAACCAGCACATATTACAACAGTTAACAAACATATAATTGATCATCAATATCATTTCCCTTGCACTGAATGTGTAGTGGAAGAATGTTGCGAAACTCATACACTTTGCGAGATGCCACCTGATCCTTGTCATATGCCACATCATCACATGGGACACCATCACCATCACATGGACCATCATCATATGTGCCATCATATGGATCACCATATGGGTCATCATATGGGTCATCATCATATGGGCTATTAAAAAATATGCGATGGGGTTAGAAAAACCTCATCGCTTCATTTTTTTATAGCATACTGCTTACCTACTTCTATCTTTACTATTGATCATAAGAAAAACCGAGCACCTTTACTAGGTACTCGGTTACTATTTTTAGTACATTTTTAAATATTGATCGCGTTCCCATTGGTGTACGGTTGTACGATACATGTCAAACTCGATTTCTTTTGCCTCTTTAAAGTTTGCATAGATATGCTCACCTAAAGCTGCTTGCGCTACTTCATCTTGAGCAAGTAATACTAAAGCATCGTCCAATGCTGCTGGTAAGTTTGCGATACCATTCGCTTTACGCTCTTCATCAGACATCACGTAAATGTTACGGTTAATAGCTGCTGGAGGTGTTAAGCTACGGCGAATACCTTCAAGACCAGCTTCTAAAATAACAGCCATCGCTAAATATGGATTAGCAGATGGGTCCACAGAACGCACTTCTACACGAGTTGAAAGACCGCGTGCTGATGGGATACGGATAAGTGGTGAACGATTTTGAGCTGACCATGCTACGTAACATGGCGCTTCATAACCCGGTACAAGACGTTTATAAGAGTTAACTGTAGGGTTTGTCACAGCTGTAAAGCCTTGAACGTGAGCAAGGACACCTGCCATAAATTGCATCGCCGTTTCAGAAAGACCTAGTTCAGTAGATTCATCGTAGAATGCATTCTCTTTACCTTTAAATAATGAAACGTTGAAGTGCATACCAGAGCCAGCTTCACCGAATAATGGTTTTGGCATAAATGTAGCATGTAAACCGTGTTTACGAGCAATTGTTTTAACAACTAATTTAAACGTTTGGATATTGTCACAAGCTGTAATTGCATCTGCATATTTAAAGTCAATTTCATGTTGTCCTGGAGCTACCTCATGGTGAGATGCTTCAATTTCGAAGCCCATTTCTTCTAGCTCTAGTACGATATCACGACGGCAGTTTTCGCCAAGATCAGTTGGTGCTAAGTCGAAGTAACCACCGTGGTCATTTACTTCTAGTGTCGGTTCACCTTTTGCATCTAATTTAAATAAGAAGAATTCTGGCTCCGGCCCTAAATTGAAGCTTGTGAAGCCCATGTCTTCCATTTTCTTAAGGATACGTTTTAAATTGTTTCGTGGGTCACCAGCAAACGGCTCGCCTTTAGCAGTGAATACATCACAGATGAAACGTGCTACTTTCCCTTTTTCAGAAGTCCAAGGGAACACTACGAAAGTATCCAAATCAGGATATAAATACATATCTGATTCTTCGATACGTACGAAGCCTTCAATAGATGAGCCATCAAACATCATTTTGTTTTCTAGAGCTTTGTCTAATTGGCTTACAGGAATCTCAACATTTTTGATTGTGCCAAGAATATCTGTAAATTGTAGACGAATAAAGCTTACGTTTTTTTCTTCGATTAGACGTTTAATGTCCTCTTTTGTGTATTTACCCACAGTTTTCCACACTCCTATAAAATGTCTAGCTTTTTTATCATTACCCTACCCTATTAATAAAGTAATTAACGTTAACGATGTTGCTTTTTATTAATAGAATCGAGATAAATCCCCACGACGGATGGATGATTTTTGCATGCGCTGCGCTTGAAGCATTTCCTCACGCATGATGCGACGCAATTCTGAGTCACTTAAATTTGGTTCATCTGTTGAAACAGGTTCATTCTTTTTAGCGAACAGCTTTTTAATTTTTGCCATGTTCATACCCTGTTCCAAGTAATCTTTTATTTCTAGCAATACATCGACGTCATTTAATGAAAACATTCGACGGTTACCTTCTGTTCGGTGCGGCTCAATTAAATGGTGTTCTTCATAATAACGAATCTGACGTGCCGACAGCTCGGTCAATTGCATTACAATATTCATAGATAATAACGGCATAGTTCGTCTAATTTCACGACTCATTTAAGTCCCCTCCAATACCTGCTAATAATATAACGAAAAATTTACACTGTCAACCACTCATGTAAGGTTTCCTAACATGAGTTAAAATATTTTTTTCGAAATGACTAAAAATTATAAAAAACGAAGATTATTATCCTAACGTGGCGATTGATTTCCGTTCCGACTTGGCGCTTTCCCCTGGGCGCCCGATGTCTTAATACATTTCTACGTCTTTTCATCTATAAATAAAAAACTATTCAAAATAGAAATTTTGAATAGTTTTTTATTTACCTATTTTTGGATTTTTTGAACAGCACTACAAATTGCAAATTTTACGTGTTCGTATGTTAACCCACCTTGAATAAATGCTGTAAATGGCGGACGAATAGGACCGTCTGCTGTAAGCTCAATACTAGAACCTTGAATGAATGTTCCAGCTGCCATGATGACATCATCCTCATAGCCAGGCATATAAGCGGGCTCAGGTGCATAGTGCGCATTAATTGGTGAATTCGCTTGAATTTCACGGCAAAAAGCAATCATTTGTTCTGCAGTTTGGAAAGAAACCGATTGAATTAAATCTGTACGATTAGCATCATAGCTGGGTGATGTAATCATACCAATTTCTCCTAGCATAGCAGCCGTGAAAATCGCACCTTTTAAAGCTTGAGATACAACATGTGGTGCAAGGAAAAATCCTTGATAGAAATCACCAAGCGTATTTAATGTTGCTCCTGCTTCAGCACCTATACCTGGTGATGTCATACGATAAGCACATTTTTCTACTAAATCTGCACGGCCAGCAATATAACCACCAATTTTCGCTAAGCCACCGCCAGGATTTTTAATGAGTGAGCCTGCTATTAAATCAGCCCCAACCTCTGTCGGTTCCTGTGCCTCAACAAATTCACCGTAGCAATTATCAACGAAAATAACTGCATCCGGTGCTAATTCACGGATTTTTGCACACATGTCTGTAATTTGCGAAATGGTAAAGGATGGGCGTGTTGCATAGCCCTTCGAACGTTGGATAGCAATCATTTTTGTGTTTGGTGTAATTGCAGCTGCAACACCTTCCCAATCGATCGCTTGATTATCGATTAAATCCACATGGCTATAACCGATTTTATAATCTTTTAACGAGCCAGTATCTTTATCGCCACCATCCACTATCGATTGCAATGTATCATAAGGCTGACCCGAAATATAAAGTAATTCATCACCCGGACGTAGCACGCCGAATAAGCTAAGTGTAATTGCATGTGTACCAGAAATAATTTGCGGACGTACAATGGCAGCCTCCGCTCCAAAGACCTCTGCATAAACTCGTTCTAGATTGTCACGCCCCTCATCATCATAACCATAACCATTAGACGGGTGCAGATGATAGTCACTTACTTGATGCTTTCGGAACGCGGCAAGCACTTTTTGTTGATTGAAGAACGCCATGTCTTCTACCTTTGCATGAAAAGGGCGTACCTTTTCTTCTATTTTAGCAGCTAATGCTAGTGTTTCTTCTGATAAATTGGTTGTAAAAGTCATACTGTTCTTCTCCATTTCACATTTGTTCAAATCTTATCTTAACAATTTGTGAGCTTGCCTGCAAAGCTTGCTAATTTCATTAGGCACTAAGATCAGGACTCGGCATAATTGCGTGACATCCAACGAAGGCTTTCATTTCTTTTTAGCGATGCTTTTGCGACAGGCACAGGGTGCTTGGATACCTTGAAGTAACTTAAATCCGCATTCATCTCATCCACCTATAGTGCTGGGATATTTCTGTAACTGCCGTTTCACTTACGTTACACAAAACATTTGCTGAAAAGAAGTTGAATTACGAACTTAAAGTTTTAATTCTGCTATAATAAAATATTTAGTATCTGATAATTCCAAATCATAAGTCGATGCTTTTTTTTTGCGAAAACTTGTAGATACAGTAACTAATCTACAACAACATAAAATGATTTATTCACATAAGGGGTGAAAGGGTTGGCTTGGGAGGTTTTTAGTATCATTGGCACAATTGCCTTCGCAATTTCCGGGGCAATAATTGCAATGGAGGAAGAATACGATTTATTCGGTGTATATATACTCGGTATCGTAACTGCTTTTGGTGGTGGAGCTATACGAAACTTACTTATAGGTTTACCTGTAACAACACTGTGGGGGCAGGATAGAATGTTCCAAATTGCCATTGCAGCTATTACGCTCTTTTTTTTATTTCCACATCGACTCATTCAGCATTGGCATCGTTGGGGTAATGTCACTGATGCTATTGGATTATCGGCATTTGCGATTCAAGGTGCCCTTTATGCTGTGAAGCTCGACATGCCTATCAGTGCAGTTATTGTAGCTGCTGTCTTAACAGGGTCAGGTGGTGGAATTATTCGCGATTTATTAGCTAGACGACAACCATTAGTCCTTCGCGATGAAATTTATGGTGTTTGGGCAGCATTAGCCGGGCTTATCATAGGACTTCAACTATTTTCAGGGGATATCTTTTTATATGTATTATTTGGTGTGATCACAGTACTAAGAATACTTTCATATATGAAGAAATGGCGTCTACCGTTACGGAAGTTGAATCGAGCATAGTTAAACTGTTGCATAATAAAAGCCCAAATCTGATATTTGGGCTTGAATTTTTAAATTATTTTTTTAGCGGTTCTATCCATCACTTTGACCGTTCTATTCAACGACTTCGGCTGTTCTATCCACGATTTTGATGGTTCTATCCACGACTTCGGCTGCTCTATCCACGATTTTGACGGTTCTATCCACGACTTCGGCTGCTCTATCCACGATTTTGACGGTTCTATCCATCACTTTGGCTGTTCTATCCACGACTTCGTTTATCACACACCGTGATCCGCGTAATAAAGTTACTTTTTCAACAGCAACATTGCTTCTTCTAAAGTAGCCATATTTTTCATCATAGAGCACGCTGCGTCCAAAATGGGAAAGGCTAAAGCTGCACCAGAGCCCTCCCCCAATCGCATATTCATCTGTAACATCGGTTCAACTCCGAGCATGTCAGCGGCAATTTTTGCACCTGGTTCTTCAGAGGCATGCGAAGGAATGATATAGTCTTTGACGTTAGGTTCAAGTTCGTAAGCGATAAGGGCAGCGATGGTAGAAATAAAACCATCAATAACAACAGGTTTACGATGTGCAGCGGCAGCAAGTATCACCCCAGCCATAGCGCCTATTTCTAATCCACCAACTTTTGCAAGAATATCTATAGCATCATCGCGATTTGGTTTATTTAATGCAATAGCATCATAAATGACTTGTACTTTATGCGCTATTCCCCCTGGTCCAACACCTGCACCGAAGCCTGTCACTTCATTCGGATGACATTCACAAAGAACCGATAATATGGCAGCACTCGGTGTAGTATTACCAATACCCATTTCACCTGTCCCGAGTACATTTATCCCATTTTTTATTTCTTCCGTAGCTACTTCAATTCCTACTTCAATAGATTGAATGGCTTCTTCCCTTGACATAGCAGGGCCCTTTGCCATATTGTCCGTGCCATATTTAATTTTTTTTACGATAACACCAGCATCAAGAGGAATATCTTCTTTTACGCCAACGTCAACTGTAACAATTTTTGCATCTGTGATTTTTGCGATAGCACAGACACCAGTTCCTCCTCTAGGGAAATTTAATGTTTGAAAGGCTGTCACATTTTGTGGATTAGATGTTACCCCTTCATCACAAACACCATGATCTGCTGCACAGACAATAATTGCTTTATTATCAATCGCAGGAAATAGTTCGCCTGTAATTCCGGATAGTTGCACAGCAAGGGCCTCCAATTTCCCCAAGCTTCTAGGAGGCTTGCAAAGTGCATCTATGCGTTCCCGTGCCTTCTCCATCATTTTGTAGTCAGCACTTTGAATGTTATGAATCGTCTGTTGTAATAATTGCATTGAAAATTTCCCCTTCCTTTTTTGCCCTTGTAACTTGAAGAATGATTTAAAGAAAAAATAAAAAGCCTGTAGTTTATTCCATAACAAATAAACTACAGACTTTTCCATCGTCTATATAACCGAAGCAGATAGGCAGGTCTCCTGGCTCAATTTCAACATTTCATAGAACCTTCCCAGAACGATGCTAGTGGCATTCTCTATGAAACTCCCTTTTACAGTGGTGGGACCGCTAAAGCTTTTCACTTTATTCCCTATTCTCCCGCAATGGGCACCTAATGCTTTTATGCAATTACTTTAAATCTACGTCAAAGTAGTTTTTGTGTCAATATATTAGTGGAATTGCATATTTCTTGCCAACTTTTTTTGAGTCTGACTTTCCAAGTGACTCAACAATCAACCGGGACAAGAAAGCGACTATTATATCTCATATTCACGTAATCGATCTATTGTGTAAGGTTTTATTTAAACAACTTTTTTTCATATCTCTCGAAAATCTTTAATAATTGACAAATGTATAATAGTTAAGTAACATTAACTTAACCAAAACCTTTAAAATGAATTAGGGATGATACATCTGTGCATGACTATTTAATAATTACAGACAAAATTAATCAAAAATTCGAGCAATTCAAGTTGTTAGTATTACAAGAAACCAAAGAGGTTGAGGAACTAGCGAACTTTCACTTAACGCCTCAACAAGAACTTATTATGTCTTATATCATTCACCATGAGCCGGTCATTGCGAAGGATATCGCAAATCATTTTGATATTTCCAAAAGTGCAGTTAGCCAAGTAATTTCAAAGCTCGAAGAAATGAAAATGATATATCGTCAAGAGAATTCAATCAACCGTAGAGAGACCTTTATTTATCTTGGGGAAAAGGGCAAAGAGTTTCATCAGCTTCTAAAAAAAATTGACGACATTCTTGTAGAAAAATATTATTCGAAAGTAAGCTTAAAAGAGTTAAAAAATGTTCTTGATACATTAAGTAAGATTGTCGAGTCTAAAAAAGACAATGAGCGTTAAAATATAATCTCCTTTATAGTAGGTGGACAAGCAATCGCCTCTCACCTACCAAAAGGAGTTTTTCTTTTTGGATGTCCTAAACTAAGGAGATACAACTGTTTAGTTAACCAAACTTAACTATTTATTATTCTCATCCGTTAAATCACTTTTTATATTAGTTTTATAATAGTAAAACTTATCTTCCTTTTTCTCTTTATTAAGCAATACATCAGGATCTGCACCTTTCACATAGTGATCAAAGAAAGCCAATATATAGCGATTCATTACTTGATGAAATTGATTTACGTCAATATTCCATGACAATAAAGGAGATAGGAAGGGGAAATCTGTAAACGTATAATGATCTCCTGCGGTAAAAGTAAGCATAAAAGTGTCTCCCTTTATTCCCTCTTTATAGTGAAAATCAGCAAGCTCTATAATTTTATTATGATACTTTTGAAATTCCTCCGAGGTGATATTCGTATATTGAATTTCTTCATCGGATATATAGAGATAGTCTTCATTTAAAATAAACATAAAAGGTTGTTCAAAACCTGAGCTGGCCACCGGTTCATGTAAAGGTCCATCTATGTTGATTCCTGCAGAAATCCGACTATCATCCAACAATGCTTGAGCAGCTGTCGAACCTCCATATGAATGACCAAATATGCCGATTCTGTCCATGTCCATCTTTCCAGTAAATAAACCCCGAGGATCCTTATCATTTATCATTGATAATTGATCTAGCACATAGCTCATATCTTTTGATCGTGTTTTAACATCTTTTTCGTCTTCAATATTAAATGAATAAGAATATGCGTCTGTTTGGTTCAAGATTTCCCGACCATCTGGGAACTTCGTATAGGCTGCATCATTTATATGGTCAACGCTGACAACAAAGTATCCATGACTTGCTAATTCCTCCATTTGGGAGTAACTTTGCATTCTAGTACTGCCAAAGCCGTGAGAAAATAATAGAACCGGATATTTATCTTCTTGATTGGATACTGCTACATCTTTTATGCTGTTAGTTTGTCCATACTTCAAATACTCAAATAAAAAACGTGGAACAGAAAAAATGAATTCCATCGTCCCCGACCATTCTTCGTAAGGAAAGGATTCATAATGACTATCCTGTGCACCATCTTTTACCTCTACCGGATACCATATTTGTATCATTAATTCATGAGCTTTTTGTTCCGAGTCATGTCTGGATTCGTCTATCAAATACCTTGAGTTCATACCTACTTCAAAAGAACCTAAAGGCTTTGGAAGATGAAATACAGGCATGATCGTGACTAAACCGAAGCTGCTGAACGAATAAATGAAAATAAACAAAATATATAAAAGCTTCTTGACCTTCCTTTTATTTTTTTTCGCTCTTTCAATTGTGGCTTTTTCTACGTTACTTTTTATGAATGGCTTCATTGTGAATACAGTTAAAAGAATAAATAATATGTAGGTTAATCCCATTTGCCATCGGTAACCCTCAAGCCCCAAATGAATAACCAAAAGGATAAGCGCGATGACATTAGTGATTATTTTTACTTTCACATCAAATCTATAGAGAAAAAAACAAAGCCACAAAATATGAACTGCTATTAAAACCCCTTCAAAAAACCTCAATCATCTCAACTCCTATTCTAAACTATCCTTTAGTTTAGTTAACTATACTTAACTATATTTCGCAAGAGTCTAAATGTCAATTTTTTTTAGAAGCACTCTAATCTATGAATAAAATTTGATATGGCTATTTTCAACTCTTTATGCCCATATCCGAAAAAGCTCCCTACTGCCAAAAAGGCATTAGGAAGCTTCCCGTCCGACTATTGTTGTGATATCGTCTTTGTTTTATCTAATTCACTCAGAAATGTTGCGCCGAGCAAAAGGATAGCGCCTAGTATTTGTAGGGGCGCCATTTTTTCTCCTATAATCATCGTCGAAATCACTAATGATGTTAGTGGATCAATATAGCTTAATATAGCTATACTTTGCCCTTTTAGATGACGCATTCCAAAAAAGAACAGATAGAAGCCGATTCCAGCATGGACAATGCCCAATGCGATCAGTAAACTAATTGATTTTATATCGATTTGCATTACTTGGAACCCATTAGTCCCAAAAAGGTAAAGAGCAAGGAATAACGCTGCTAATGCAAGTTGAATAATCGTATTATCAGGCTCTTTTAATCCACGAATATACTTATTGGTGAATGTTACTACTGCATAGAAGCAAGCTGCAATAAGGCCGTAAACAATACCAATATAATGTTCGTTTGTTTCGGTAGTTTGGCTTTGAACGATAAAATACAGTCCTACTAATGCAACACAAACATAAAAAATTTTTTTCAATATTATTTTTTCTTTTAAAATGATAGGTGACAAACAAATCACTAGTACTGGAGCAAAATAGTAGCTTAGAGCTGCATTGGCGATGGTTGTTTCCTTGTACGCCTGGAAAAGGAAAATCCAATTACCACATAAGGCAAAGCTCGAAAGTACCAACGGCCATTTATTTTGCAAAATAGTTGTTTTCGTAAATCTTTCTTTTTTAGAAAGGAACACCAATAATAAAAAAACAGAGCCCATGAGACTCATCCAAAAGGCAATTTCACTTGAAGGCAACTTAATATATTTTGCAAAAACACCGACAGCTCCAAAAATAATCATTGATAATATAAAAGATAGTTTTCCGCTCATTTCTAATTCCTACTTTCTACATGTATATAGTCTTCGATATACAGTAGAATCTATTGAGAATTAGCAAGCTTTTATTGAATGCCTAAACAGCAGATTCTACTGTAAAGGCATTGTTGGGGGTGCTATTGTTCGATACATATGAATCCCTCCTTGCATATTGCAATCATAACATATTTTACCAAACGATAACAAACTGCTTCAATCTTATATCAAATAGAATGTATAAGAAAAACCCTCGCCTAAATTAAATAGACTAAACTAATAAAAGAATATTATGTTCCAGTGAAGCTAATGTATCAAAAGCAACACTCTATAACAACAAGGACTTCCGTACCAGGATTGAAACATTACGAGAACAGCAATCACAAGTACCTACACCCTAACAAGTAAAACGAGAAATGAACGAAAGCAATAAGGATGCCCTTTGCCTCTCTAAAAAGGAAGAACAAAAAATTGGAGGAAGAAAACAAGCGGCTTAGAGAACAGCTGAAAGTAGCTTATGCAGATGTTTACAATGCGGATTTAGTATTAATGGTGATCTTGAAATAGGCTTAAGTTTATGCCATGAATTTTTTCTTGGAAAGGACCCCACATTTAAGTTCTCATTACCAGATTCATAACATTCTTTAGATTATCAGATGGTTCTATACAACTTCACTTACGCTGATCAAAAGGTTTGGTTCTATGAATGAAACAGCAAAAATCAGCTTTATCTCAACATCTTTTATTTTTAAAAGAATTAAAAAAACTATTACTTTTGAAGGAGAAATAAACCTTTTTGTCGAAATCTATTGTATGATAATTTACTCCAAAAAAATAACTATTTTTATAGTTTCTGGGTTATTCTTTTGTTTTCTAACTTTTTTACATTTTACTTGGATGAATTTTACTAACATTGCAACAGGAGTTGAAGCTATACAAGGAACGGTTGATTTAAGAAGCATTGATACAAGCCATAATTTCATAGTTAAGCTACAGAAGGAATGGGAATTCTATCCTAACGTCCTCCTCGCTTCAGAAAATGCCCAATCAGTTGAACAAAATAAGGTTTATACGAATCAACCAGAATCTTGGGATCAATATTTTAAAAATAATGAGAAAGTTCATTATGGTTCATATCGTTTAAAAATTTTAAAAGAACATTCTTCACCACAGATGTATGGCATTACGATCCCTGAAGGTTTAGCACCCTATGAGCTTTATATAAACGGTCAATTCATTGGAAGACTAGGAAATCTTACAACGAGTCATACTCAAACTGCTCCGATTGGCAGACCTATAACTTATTATTTTACGCTTAATACTATTGAAAGCGAAATTATTATACAAGGTGTTCAAACAAATCCTTATGTACAAGGTGGGTTTCAACGAGAAATTATTTTTGGCGACCTACACTCAATGGAACAATCAAAGTCTTTTTCTATTGAAACTCAAATGGCCGTTTGCCTAGTCTTTCTAATTTACGTACTATTTGCAATTTTACTTTGGGGTATGGGCATTCGAAATAAAACTTTATTTTATTTTGCCATGATTACTATTTCAGCTTGTTTTACGATACTCACTTCTAGCAATAGAATATTATTTAGTTATTTACCAATAAATTGGATTTTGGCAAACAAACTAACCTATTTCTCTTATATACATAATGCGTTATTTTTTGTTTTATTACTACGTGAATTGATGAAGGAATACTCTAAGCCTAAAATATTAACTATTGTCCCATCGATATGTGCTTTCTATTTATTATTTATTGTAGTAGCTCCCATTGAATATATATTTAAAACCAAAATGATATTTATAATACTTTTTATCGTCTCTCCTATTATTATAACTATTTTCACATTGATTATAGCTTTAAAAGGTCAAAAAGGCGTCATATTTTTATTATTAACAGGAACAGCAACGGCAACCAATTCATTATTTTTACCTTTAAGACAAAACACAGCGTTACCTTATAGTCATTATCCTTTTGATATATTAATTGGAATAACTGCATTATCTGGATTTTGGTTTACAAGTTATTTTCAAACAACCTTACAAACAGAAAAGCTTTCTGCGAAATTAAAAAAAGAAATAACTACAAAAGATTATTTTCTGGCAAATACCTCTCATGAACTGCGCAACCCTTTGCATGGCATGATGAGTATTGCCCAAACGATGTTAGCTAAGCAGGTAGATAAAGACGATCAAAATGATTTAAAACTAATGGTAAGAATCGGAAACCATATGACCCACTTGTTAGATGATTTATTGGATTTAGTAAAATTAAAAGAAAAAACTCTTCAACTACAACTAAAACCTTTGAATGCTTATAAACTCGCAAGTGGGGTTAGCAATATGTTTCGCTTTATGCTGAAAGGAAAGCCAATTGAACTTATCGTACGTATACCCAGTAATTCGCCATTTGTTTTTGCCGACGAGACACGGCTAATTCAAATTTTTGCGAACTTAATTCATAACGCCATTAAATTCACTGAACAAGGTTCCATTACGATTGATGCCCAAGTAGTTGGGAAACAACTATATATCTCCGTTACAGATACGGGGATTGGTATTGATAAAAATATGCAAGAAAGCGTATTTGAGCCATATGAACAAGTGGATTCGACAATGACTTCCATAGGTGGCGGACTTGGATTAGGCTTAACCATTTGCCAAGAGCTTGTTTCCTTACACGGTGGAACAATGTCAGTATCGTCAACTGTTGGTAGAGGATCAACCTTTACTTTCTCATTACCAATAGCGAAGTCACAGAATGTGGAAGACAGTGAATTAAATGTTGAGAAGGATCCTGCATCCATCAAATATGATCTTTCGAGGGAATACAATATTGCTGCTACTCCAGAAACAAACTCTTTAGTAACTAGCCATGCAAGAATTCTCATTGTTGACGATGACGCTGTAAACTTACAAGTACTTGTGAATGCATTATCAACCGATTCCTTTGAAATAGAAACGGCTTTAAGTGGGGCAGAGGCCCTCGATATGCTTCAAAACAGTAACTATGATTTAGTTATTTCTGATATTATGATGCCGCATATGTCTGGCTATGACTTGGCCAAGCATATTCGTGAAAAATTCTCTATCTCAGAGCTACCTTTATTGTTCTTAACAGCTCGACAACAAAGTGAAGATATTCGACTAGCATTTTTAAGTGGTGCCAATGATTATGTAAAAAAACCAATGGAATATATGGAGCTTAAATCACGTGTTCAAGCGCTAATTCAAGTTAAGCAATCTAGCGAGGAACGTCTGCGCATTGAGGCTGCATGGCTTCAGGCACAAATTCAGCCACACTTTTTCTTCAATACGATTAACTCTATTATTTCTTTACATGGTATAGACGAAGAGAAAATGGAAGAATTACTACTTGCCTTTAGTGACTATCTACAAACAAGCTTCGATTTCCAAAATGTCGATTTAGTCGTGCCCATTGACTATGAATTAAAGCTCGTTCGTGCCTATCTTGCCATTGAACAAATACGCTTTGGTGACAGGGTACATGTAGTTTGGGATTTGCCAGATGAAATGGAGCTTTTTGTTCCTCCGCTTTCCATACAAACCCTTGTCGAAAACGCTATTCAGCATGGCATTTTACCGCTACGGGAGGGTGGTACTGTGACCATTTCTATTCAAGAGGTAAAAGACCATTTTACAATAGGCATTTCAGATAATGGTGTTGGATTTGAGCCAAAGACTTCTCACAAGAAAACGGGCGTAGGGCTCATAAATACGGAACAACGCCTGAAGCAATTATTTGGTGTGGAATTAGTTGTAGACAGTGTCATTGGTCAAGGCACAACCATCTCATTCTCCATTCCCAAAAATTAATGAGGTATTATTGTGTCGATCTATCCGTCAGTTCGAGGACTTTATCTGTCACTTTCGTAATCCTATCCGCTTTATTATCAAAAAAGACTAGGCTCACAAGGAAGCCTAGTCTTTCTTGGTTTGTTATGGTGTACATAAAAGAACCAAAAGTCAAAAAAACGAATTCCTAAGTTTTTTTAACCGAAAGAGAAATTGAATATTAAAGGGAGGCATGCCAAACGCCCCTGATAAAAGCGATTTTATAATCCGGGAATTTAAAATTTATAGCAAATTCTTTAAATAAACTTTCAACACTCGAACAATTTTCCCCATCTATCATTGGATAAAAATTATTTTCTTGCATATCAGATGTATGATTGAGTAGTGCATATACTTTATTTAAATCATCTAAATCGCCAATCTGATGAATATAGGGTTTACTATTCTTACTTAAATTTTCGATTATTCCAGTCATCTGAATTCCACCTTTTACTTAATTCTAAGGAATATTTGCGTGGTGTACTGTACTATTTTTACCAATTATAAGTAGTTCTTTCCCTCTATCCATCTTTTTCGCTAAAGGTAAGAAAAATCAATTTGTAATTTTAAAAAGTTAGCTTAAAGGCTACTCTTTACTGAAGGATCTGAGCTTATTCGTCACCCTTCGTACCCTAATCGATTGCATAAAAAAAATAAAATGAAGGTTGTTTTATTCCCCCTCTTAATCACTTTATTTATATGAGTGTGAGAAATCGTTGGTAACAAGGTTCGTGGATAACCTTAATCAACGACATCCACTAGTCTCACATCTCAAATAACTTTTAGGAGGAAATAATAATGGCTTCATGTTCTCAATCTGATTTAACTGCTGTGACAATCCCAAATGTGGTACCATCTTTAAAATTATATGGTAAAACAAGTAATAATCAACGTTTCTTCTTGTCTGATAATCCAGAAACTATTAGTAGCTCTGTTCCATTTACTAATGGCTTTGCAACGCTTTGGGCAGATACTGCATCTGGATTACAGAGTGTAACTTATCGAATGTTTGTTTGGCATCTAAATAACACAGGTGCGACTATCAAGTTCGGTGTTACCATTGGTAATGGTTCAAGTGGCAGTACTTATCAAGTCTCTGGTGTTAAAGACTGTGTCGAGACTATTACCAACTTTGTAGCTCATGGGAAATGTGCCGCAAAAGCTTTACTCGGAAATACATTAACACCTAGTTCTCCGGTTGATAGTTCCATTGCAGCGGGGAAAGTTGGATTAGTTAAAGAATGGAAAGTACCAAATGGTTATTTGGTGGGTGGAATTATTGAGTTTACGTTATCGTCTAGTTCTCCAATGTCTTATAAAGTCAGAACAGTAGCTGCTAAAAGTACTACTGCCGATCTTCGTAGTAATCAAAATGCAGTTGTGTCACCAGTTGGAACTCATCCGCGTGGTTCTTGGAACTTTTCCAATATCGACGGCTATGGTACTTCAGATGGCGCTGCTGCTCTATATACTGTCGGAGACGGCAATAAAAGTTTCTCCATAAATAATGGAGAAAATGATAACTTAATGACTAAAGACACTAGCTATATGCCTAGCGAAGCTGTAGCAACTAATAAGGGGCATTATGGTGTTATTTACAAGGCGAATATCACTTTCAAAAACCCAACTCAAGCCGATAAGGCATTAAAGGTCTATTTGACGGGTCGTGGAGGTTCATACGGCGGCGCTGTACGTTGGAACAATGGTCCAACTTACGGTGTTCCTACACTGGCTTCCAATACCCAAGGTGTTCGGATTGCTACATTTACTATACCTAAAGGAACTAGTGTTACACATTCAGTCTATACTTCTACAGCTGGCTCGCTTAACACCCCAGCGGCGATACTGATTACAGAGTAATTTAAAGAATTTCTCGTTAAATAAAGGAACCCTGTACTTATCGGAAATTCTCCGATGAGCTACAGGGTTCTCTATAAAATATTCATTTCTTGCACCGTAAAACTAGGGAAAACGGTAAAACTGCTATATTGGGTAGCACTAATTATTTGAGCTTTATCTATTCAAAAAAGAATAAAGCTACTGTATGTAACTCAATGATCTAAATCAAGTCTTAAAAGTGCTATTCAACAATTTTACTTTTTTATGGTCGCAACTAGGAAAAGGTCGGATAATCTGTTTACAACAGTTAGTTTATTGTCAATTATCATTTCAGTCTCTTCACCGTCTTCATGATCTAATAAATAGACAGGAGGATTATTTCCTTCATGTATATTTATTGCGTATGGATTTCCAATACCTATTTCTAAACCGATACAAATATAACCGTTTTTATGTACTGCGCATCCTGGAACATATAATAAACATTCTTTACTAATACTCTCTGGATTCAAGAATTCTATTCGCAATTCAGCTTCTTTATCTAGAGGAACTACCAATTTACTATCATAAACTTCTACCTTAGTCATTAATTTTATCAACCATTCTGGAAGTTTAATATCTAGTTTTTCATTGAGGTTATCCTATAGGATGTCCCAGACCTTTGAATCATTTCTTTAGCACTTGTCATTACTTCATTCACCAACATGACTCCTCCATACAATTAGAAATATTTACTTCTTAAACTAACACTATTTCTATGTACCTTATACAATACAGCCCCACTTTTTCAGCTATTGCATCTCGTTAGTAAAAAATCTCTTTCCATAATCCTCTATTGAAATTTTAAAATATCCATTTAAGAAATGTATAAATGCCAACCAATGCAAAAATAAATATTAAAATTATGATTGAAAGGCAACCAAAAATAATCCAGTAATGTTCACCCTCTATTGAAGCGTCTGGTTCTTCTACTAATTTTTCTTTTACTTTATTGATAGATAAAAGTGCTGGTTCTAAATCCAGTCCTTTTAAAAGTTCAATATCACCTTTATACTTTAAAGCTCTTGCTATATTATTAATGTCCCTTCCCATAGAGCTTTCAAATTCAATACACGCATGTACCATTTCTGGCGTCTTATTCTTTTCTAAATACCAATATCGACCAGCCATTGCAGGATATTTTAACTCGAAATAAATGTCTCCCAACTTTTTACGGAGTTCTAATTCATTCGGAAAAGTTGCTATTAACCCGTGTAATCTATCCCTTGCTTTCCCTAAATCATCATTTTTAATATCCTCTTCTATTCGTTTTAAAGTCTTTGAAATTTTCTTTTCAATAAAAAACACCCTCTTATGTCCTAATTCTTTACTCTTATTATTTTTCGATAGTATACTGCATGATTAGTAAAAATCGTCTCCACTTGTTGGCAAAACGTTCCCACTCTAATTTCTTTCCATAGAATACGTAGCCTATCAAATCTTAACAATGTATGGCCTTATTTTATATATGTAATTTTTTCCTTATTAACTGCCCTCGTTTAAGTCAGGTACGATTACTGAGCAAGAAGTAAAAGGGTGATACATATTATATATGACTAATATGTATCACCCTTTATATTTTATGATTTTTACAATTTAGGTCTTGATAATGCGTTCGAGGTATAATCGACCATTATTTAAATTCTAACTCTCCATCATAAGCAAGCATGCCGCCTTCAAGGTTTGTTACGTCAAAGCCTTGAGCTTCTAGGTATGCACATGCATTTGCTGAACGACCGCCTGCCTTGCAAACGATAATGTATGGCTTCGTAGCATCTAATTCACCTAAGCGCTCAGGGATTGTCCCAAGAGCAATGTGCTGCGCACCGGGAATCATGCCTTGTGCTACTTCATCATCTTCACGAACATCAATAATGTATAGATCTTCGTTCGCATCTAATAGTTCTAATATTTCTGTTGTATCCATAGTTTTCATCTGTGTAGTCCTCCAATATGTCGATTTCCTCTTACATTATAGCCTGTGGGCAAAAAAACAGCTAGTGTCATGAACACTAACTGTTTTACTCTCAAATTTCTATTCTTCTGTTTCTAAAAAATCTATTTGCTTTGCTGGAACAAATGTAGAAATAGCGTGTTTGTAAATAAGATGTTGCTTGCTTTCAGCATCTAGTAATAAAACTGTAAAATTATCATAGGATTTCACAGTTCCTTTTAACTGAAATCCGTTTAACAAAAACACAGTTACAAAAACATTGTTTTTACGTAGATGGTTTAAGAATGTATCTTGCAAGTTAATTGATTTCATCAAATATGCCTCCCTATGCTCTCTTTCTACCTCTTCATTCCTATAGTAGCATGTTCTACCAATTTAGCAATTAGTAATTTTTAGAAATTAATTAAAGTTTTTCGCCATTATTAACAAAATATACATCCATTTTGTTGCGGAAGTATGTTAGCTGTCTTTTCGCATAGCGGCGAGAATTTTGCTTTAAGCTGTCAATGGCTTCTTCTAAAGAACATCTTCCATCAAGGTAATCATATAATTCCTTGTAGCCGATTGCTTGGATTGACTGTACACCTCGTATATTTTGCTGCCATAGGCCTTTTACTTCTTCTAAAAGTCCTTTTTCCATCATTATATCAACACGGCGGTTAATACGATCATAAAGCACCTCACGTGACATATTTTGTCCAAGCCCTATGATTACATGATTGTAAAGTGGTACTTCTCCACGATTTTGTGCTTCGGATGCCTTTGACACGCCACTAAGCTCAATCATCTCTAATGCACGTATAACACGGCGAGTATTATTTGGATGAATCGTCTCTGCTGTTTGTGGATCAAGTTTTTTAAGCTTAGCATGCATTGCCTCTGGTCCTAATTTCTCCAGTTCTGCATAATAGGCTTTTCGTGCCACCTCATCTACCTGCTCCTCGGTAAATTGAAAATCATAGAGTACTGCCTGCACATATAAACCCGAGCCCCCTACAATAATCGGTAGC
>Ga0209784_100366_pt1 | contig 21477 bp, 20 predicted proteins | sample AraplaCvi_mLB_r2_2_FD_184284 | JGI IMG/M metagenome (GOLD analysis project Ga0209784, IMG submission 184284) | Arabidopsis root microbial communities from North Carolina, USA - plate scrape CL_Cvi_mLB_r2 (SPAdes) (version 2) | ecosystem: Host-associated > Plants > Roots > Endosphere | place: USA...
GGACCAGGTGACGCAGCAGAACGCAGCGCTGGTGGAGCAGGCGGCGGCCGCTGCGGAGTCGCTGGAGGAACAGGCCCATAGCCTCAACGAAGCGGTAGGGATGTTCCGACTCTCACGTCAATGAGCAGGGGGGCGGCGTACTGCATGCTGATCGGTGCGGCGTCGGTATTCGCGGTCGGGCTCGATTCCAAGTGCCGGTTCGATATGGCCAAGAAGGCTGACCGCAATTTCCCAAATTGCTTCAAACAGATTTCACCTTGCGCGGAAGGATCGCGCTTTGACGGCATCGTATTTTTAACGGCAGACAAAAAAGGCTGTACCAAAATCGCCTGTAAGGCGTTGATTTGATTGAGCCGCTTCCATCTTGGCGAGAAGAAAAGTCTGTACCGAGGGGACTCATCGACAGACAAACGAGAGACACAAAGTCTGGCCACCCGCATGGCGCCTAGTTGGCCAGGCTTTTTATCGCCCAGCCGGGCCTCGACGTCCGGAGTGCACATTTCCCGCCGCCGCTATTGCGCCGAGATCGCTGACCTTGACTGCTTGGCACGTCGCCAACACCGGCCCGCGCCGTCGCCAAGAACGGGCAGTGGAATCCAGCGTGCGTTTACGCAACTGCCGACAAACCAGCAGCTACCTCGATACCTTGCCACATCGCAGCTGCCTTTGCGGCCATCATCATGATCGGCACATTCGGGTTGGCCGGAACAAGAGTCGGCATAACAGACGCATCCACAACACTCAAGGCGAGTGGGCGCCGCGCATACATATGCTCGAGTCCCGGCGCCTGATAGGAGAGAGGCACTCGCCACAGGGCGGTTCAAATCTGAATGCGAAGGTGGATTCGGATGGCCGGTCGAGTTACTGAATGGAGTCGGACTTCAGCTTTAACGGCTGCGTTGGCCGATCAAGACGCACCGGCCTCCGCGCCGCGCTTTGTTCATCGTCCAGTTCGCGATGAGAAGATCGCATCCGTCCCAGCGCCACCGGACCACCGGTCAGATGACATGGCAGGCGACCTACTTATTGTTAGGCAGCGAGCGCATCTGCCTTCGCACTAGTGCAAATCTGCGTGGCTAGATGTTCCGCATCGCGAGCAATCCCCGAAAAGCGGCCAGACCCCCAGGTATGCAGCCACGGCAGCCCGAGGAAATACAGCCCGTCGATTTTCGTTACACCTCGCACATGACCGGGGTAACCTCGGCCGTTGAAAACGGGAATATCGAGCCAACTGAAGTCCGGCCGGAAACCGATACACCAGAGAATTGTGCGAATTCCCGATTGAGAGAGATCCAGCGTCGTGCGCTCAGCAGGCGGTTGCCACACGGGCTGGTATGCAGCGGCCGCCGGTGCCTCAATACCCGCCTTTGCGATGTAACGGTCAATGCTCTCGTTGATGCGGTTGTATGTGGCATCGGCACTGTCCAGGTTCGACTGCAAGTCTGGTGCAAAGCTCAGTTGCCCATCCTGATAATCTTGAAGGACGCCGTACAGCTCCATGCCCTCAAGGGCGAACTTGCGCAGATCGATATCGCGACCACCATCGCGACCCGTTACGTAGTGGTTGGTGTTGTCGCGCACGCCCTCCCGCAACGGATGCTCCTCAACCGGCATATCGTAATAGCCCATGTCGGCAAGCCAGTCGACCACATCTCGGCCGCGATAGAAGCGCGCGCAGCGCGGGGCCTCACCCACAGCCAGCGTCACCTTGCGCCCAGCAAGATGTAGATCCTCAGCAATCTGCGCCCCGGATTGGCCGGAACCCACCACCAACACGCCGCCTTCTGGCAGGCTCTGCGGATTGCGATAGTCGGCGGAATGAACCTGCAACACGTCATTGGGAAGGCGCTCCGCCATGCGCGGAACGATCGGCGCATGGTAGCCACCAGACGCAATCACTACTTGGTCCGCAGTGAAGTCACCACGTGACGTGCTGACCAAATACCCGCCCTTGTCACGCTGTCCCACGCGCTTGACTTCGGTATGTTCCAGCACTGGCGCTTGGACCTTGGCGATGAATGCATCCAGATAGGCGATGATCTCATCGCGCTTCATGAAGCCGTGCGGCTCGGTCCCCGAGTACGGATGCCCTGGTAGAGCACATTGCCAATTGGGCGTGACTAGGCAGAATGCATCCCAGCGCTGCGATCGCCAAGTATGTGTGACAGCATGCTTTTCAATCACGAGGTGATCGATTCCATATTGTTGAAGGTAATAGCTCATGGACAGGCCAGCTTGTCCACCGCCGACGATGATGACACTGTGGTGCTGTGCGCCGCCGTCTCGCAGCGGCGCATTGAGGGTACTGTTAGACATGCTGGTACTCCTGATGACGAATGTGGATGAGGTGGGATCGCGTTGGATCAGCTACTTGCTATGCGCTGAGGAACCACCATCGAAATCGATAAACCGAACCTTTGCATCGGGCCGATCACCAAACCGCTCGGCCGTCGCTTCAATGACGGCAAGCTGATCTGTGGCTGACGAGCAGAAATAGCCATATTTCGCTTTCACGCGATCCGATGCAGTTCCCAAGGCCTGTCTGGCGCGAGTCAGGAAATCATCGAGGGGGTATTCCTGTCCGACCGTGAAGTAATCTCGAACGATGGAAGATGGCGAATAGCAGACGGCAATGCTGTCGTCAGGCCACTGCAGTCGGAAATGGGTCACTGGCATGATGCGTCCTTATTGTGAAATGGCGGCGCTGCCTGCGACTGGCGGATCGGGCGGCATGATGAATGCGTGGTCGGTGAAGTCCCACAGCAGTGCCTCGTCGGAACCGGCATGGATGGCGACACGCCGCGTGTCGTCGATGCGGCCGATCTCGGCGCAAGCGATATTTCTGTCCTGAAATTTCGAGACCACCTGCTCGACGTTGACTTTGTCCACGGCAAGAACAAAGCCGTAACTGGGAAAGACCGACAACCAGCGCGACATGGGAACACCAGGCGGCGTCGGAACGCACGTCAGATCGATGCGAGCGCCGGTGCCAGAGCATTCGAGCAACATGAGGGCCGTTCCCAATGCCCCGGCCATGCTGATGTCCTTCGCGGCCTCGCAAAGACCGGCTTCCGCCAATTGCGGCAAGATTTCAAGATCGCCCCTGAGCCGTTCAGCGGGTGCCGTGGTCGATGCGTTCCAATAGGGGTAGGGCTCAACAAACGCGCCACGCAAATCGACAGCCATCAGCAAACATTGCCCGGACTTGGCGACAAAACTCGACAACAGCCTGCGTGCGCGCCCGACAATCGCAACGGCCAACTGTGCACGGTCACTTTGCGCATTGCTATGGCCACCGACAATGGGAACGGCGTAGGCCTGTGCTGCGGCGTGCATCCCGTCGAGCACAGCTGCGGCTGCTTCAATGCCGTCGCTCCAGATCGCGTCCACAACGGCGACGGGGCGGCCGCCCATGGCATAGATGTCGCTCACGTTGACCATCACCGCGCTATAGCCGGCAAACCAGGGCATGGCTTGCATGAAGTCACTGACCATCCCTTCAATAGCGAAGAGTAGATGGCCGTCCCCATCAGGAATGGCTGCACAGTCGTCGCCGACGGCGACATCCGACAGGGGCGTGCCCGCAATGCAACTCCCCCGCCTTAGCGCGGACAACACACCCGCGATATCGGTCTTGTGGCGAAAGCCGCGGCTGGCGCGCAGATCGGCCGCAATTTTCTGAACATTCATCGCGCCTCCAAAACACCCGTCACATACCCGAGTCTTGGCGTCACGCATGGCGGGTAATGTGTAAGGTCCGCCTGCATCAGGTGGTGGGGATGATCGAAACGATCCTCCCGCGCCATCGTCGTCCAGTGCAACCGTTCGAACATGGGCACGTTCTGAAGTTGAACGTGCGCGAGGAATTGCTTGCACCCTTTGCCATGCGCGGTGCTTACAGCCAGACGGATCAACGTCGACCCGATACCGCGATGGTTGCGGTACGCAGCGTCTACCGCAAGACGGGAACCGAGCCAAATGCCAGGTTCTGACTCGTGAATCCGTACGGTGCCAACAACCGGTCCTGCCGGGCCAGTCTCTGGCTCGAGCACGGCGACAAGTACGAGTGCGACCGCGTCGATCTCGTCATGGTCATCGGATGGGAAGATTCGCTGCTCCCGACAGAACACCTCGCGTCGGAGCTGTCGTGCCAAGCCGATCTCGCGCGCGGATGTCGCCAAGCGTATCCGGCAAGTGGAAATCTGAGGCACCTCCACACAGAGATCGTCGATCACGCTGCAGTCTCCTCATAGGCGGAAAGCGAGGAGCAGGCGCCGCACTTCCCGCAGCCAGCACGAATGTCTGACGACCGCATGCCGGCACGATTCAGCATCGCCCCCAGCGGTTGCAGAACCGACTTCATGAACTCCGTGCCCGGAGGCGGATGATCTTCCAGAGGCGTTCCAGAGATCGGCACGAACGGCACCACAAACGGATAGACCCCGAGCGAGATCAACCTGTCCGAGATTTCAAGAATTGCCTCACGGCTATCACCGAGGCCGGCAAGGATGTAGGTGCTCACCTGTCCGCGCCCGAATACCGCGACGGCGGCTTCAAATGCCTGCATGTAGCGGCTGATGGGAACGGTCGCCTTGCCCGGCATCACTCGCTCGCGCACTTCCGGAGTGACCGTCTCCAGATGCATTCCCAGCGTGTCGATACCCGAGGCACGCATGCGCGCAAACCAGCGGTCATCATCCGGCGGCTCGCATTGCGCCTGAATGGGCAGATCAACGGCCGCCTTGATCGCGAAGGCACTGTCGCAAAGGATGCCGGCCCCACGATCTGGCGTCGGGGGCGTTCCTGTGGTCAGCACCATGTGGCGCACGCCATCCAGCAGGACGGCGGCGCGAGCTACCTCAGCCAGTTGTTCGGGCGTCTTATGCGCGATGGTGCGCCCTGCCGCCAGCGATTGGCCAATCGAACAGAATTTGCAGGTCTTGCGGCGGCTCTCATACCGGATGCAGGTTTGCAGGACCGTTGTCGCGAGCACGTCCTTGCTGTGCAAGGTTGCGATGTGCGAGTACGGAACACCCTCCAACGTCTGCAGACCGTAGAACCGCGGCGGCGCCGGAAAACTGATGTTGGCAATTGGAATTGCGGCACGTTTCAGAACGCTGATCCCCTGCGTATCAGCCGCGCCGGCAACAAAAGGCGAGTTCCAAGCGCTTGACGTATGCACCGGCACCATGATCGTCACGCCATCAATGGTGACTGCCTTGTGATCGGAGGGGCCGGCACCGCCACGGCGGCTTGCTGCGCCCGCGCTTGGGTCTTCCAGCCGCAGGCCTGCTGACTGGAGTTCAGTCATCAAGTGCCGGCTCGAGGCCGACGTCGTCTCGCTGGAGTTCATGGCGCAACGCTCCTAGGGGTTGTGGATTGACGGCAGACATGAGCGACGTAGTCGTTGCCGGCCGATCGTTGATTGCGAGGCTGAGTAGCTCGGGGCGCGCGTAGTGCCCGACCGAGTCCATCATGCGCTTGCGCTTGGTGATGAGCGCCATGTCGAGGTCGGCAATCAGGATGCCCTCGCCTTCGCGCAGCGGGGGAACGACATGCTGCCCTTCCGGCGAAATGATTGCGGTGTTGCAACCTCCCCGCAGCGCTTTCTGAAGGGCGGGATCGGTAGTAATCGACTCAATCTGTTGATCCGTCAGCCAACCCGTGGCGTTCACCACGAAACAGCCCGATTCCAGAGCGTGATGGCGGATCGTGACCTCGATCTGATCGGCGAAGATCGGACCCACGAGTGAGCCAGGAAACTGGCTGCAGTGGATCTCTTCGTGCTGCGTCATCAGCGCATAGCGTGCGAGCGGGTTGTAGTGCTCCCAGCACGCAAGCGCCCCAACCTTTCCGATTGCGGTATCCGCCACCTTCAAGCCAGACGCATCGCCCTGGCCCCAGATCATGCGTTCGTGAAACGTGGGCGTCAGCTTGCGACGCTTAACCGCCAAACGACCGTCTGCGTCAAAAATGAGCTGCGTGTTGTACAAGCTGCCGTGATCGCGTTCGTTGACACCGAGTACTACAACCATGCCGTGCTGGCGAGCGCGCTCGGCGATCGCATGCGTTACCGGCCCAGGGACCACCACCGCCTGCTCATACAGCCGCAGATGATCTGCGCCGGATTGCACCGGGGGCCGCACAAACGAAAAGTACGGGTAGTACGGCACAAATGTCTCGGGAAAGACAATCAACTGCACGCCCTCACGCGCGGCATCATCGATCGTCCGGCATACCTTCGCGAGCGTGCCATCGGCATTTTCCAGATCCGGAGCGATCTGGGCGGCCGCCGCACGCACTATGCGTTTCTGTGACATGGTGATCCCCGTCGATCCTTAGACTGTCCAGGTGTCGATGATCAGCGCGTCGTCCTTGCGATGCAGCAGCTTCAGATCGAGGACATCGAGCGGATTGATCGGGCGAATGCCGGGGATGAGCGACGGTTCGCCATGCCCATAGAGCGCTTGCAACGCAAAACGGCACGCATAGACTTTTCCGCCCTCGTCCATGAACTTGGTGAGTTGCTTGTTGAAGTTCTGGTGACCCGGGAAAGCCTCGTCGCCGAGCGTGGGGAAGCCGCGCTGCACACCGAGCGTCACGCCAGGCCCGTACAACAGGATTGAGGTCTCGAAGCCCTTTCGCTGCAGGCGGGTCGCTTGCAGCATGTTGACGAAGCCGATCGAACCTTCGAAAGCAACGGTATGGAACGTCACCAGCGCTTTCTCGCCCGGCTCGGCTTTTACGTCTTCAAATACTTTCTCTTCGTAGTCGACGAAGAAGTCGCCCTTCTGGTGGGCCGGTGCATTCACTGCAGGCATGCTGCGCTCCATTGAGTGGTTAAGTCAGTCAATCAACTCATCGGCGCGGGGCCGACATCGACTGTTGTGCAACGCCCATACCACCCGTTGCCACTCACCATCCGATCAATTCGAGATCAATGAACGATCAAAGCGTTGATCGGATCAATGAATCGATCATGTGTCGTGGCCTGTGCGGAAGAACACGGATGCGGACGGCCGGGAGAGGGGGCACATCGCGCACCGCGATTGGTCATCGGAAACGGTTTTTATGCACAAGAACGAGGCGATGCGCGCCAATTTGGGCGATCACTTTTGACGCACCCGTGCGATCAATCGAGTGGCCAAACTGATTCACCGGGCATCCGCATGCAACACGGTGAAAAACCGATCCGGCAAACCGTTTGGGGATTTGATAAACGTGACCTGCGATGCGTCGCCAAGGCGCAGGTCAGCAGCCACGCGGCGCAGGGGGAGGGAGCATCGCATCAGCCTCAGGAAAGCTTGCGCGATGCGCTGTGGGATCGTTCGCGTGACTGCTGCGTCAGCCCGTCGCACAAGCAAAACCTCTTGCTCGTGCTGTTAGTTTGGCTGCCAGCAAGGAGGCAATTGTCTCCATTGCGGTGCCGGGTCCAAATACCGCTGCAGCCCCCGCCTCTAGCAGTTGATGTCGATGATCAAATGGAATGACCCCGCCGACAACGACAGGAATATCGACACCGCAGCGACGAAGATGCGCAATACAAGCTGGGATGAGCCCAAGATGGGCCCCCGCAAGTGTGGAAATGCCAACGGCATCGTATTTGCCGCGAGCAATCTGAGCCGCCATCGACTCAGGCGTCTCGAACAACGGCCCCAGAGTCACGTCAAATCCGGCATCTGAAAGCGCTGCCGCAACGGACCTGGCGCCACGGTCATGGCCATCTTGCCCCAGCTTGCCGAGATAAAACCTTGGCGTCCGCCCCAAGATCCGGCGTAATTCGGAGACTTCGGCGCAAGCCGCGGCCCATGCCTCACAGCCATCTCGGCCCTCTCGATACGCTCGTCTGGAGTAAGCCGGCATCGCGTGGTAGCGCGGCCAAGTAGGCTCGAGCGCCTGGACACATTCGCCTACGGTGGCACGATGGCGAATCGCATCGATCGTCAAAGCCAGCAGATTCGCATGCGGATCGTTCGCACCTGCAGCCAACGCAGCGAGCGCATATTCCACAGCTTTGCCATCACGCCTTTTTCGCAGCTTTTCGAGCCGCTCGCATTGGGATTTCCAGACGTGCCGGCCATCCACCTCCAGGCACACTGGTTCATCCTGTGCGCGCTCCGAAAAACAATTCATGCCGACGACGGGCAATCGACCTGCATCGATATCAGCTTGCGTCTTCAAAGCTTGCCGATGGATACGTTCACCGATCCATCCGCTCTCCAGTGCCGCCAACACGCCACCCTGATTCTCGATGTTGCGCATGAGCTCGCGTACTGTCTTCGCCATCGAATCAGTGAGGGACTCCATCATGTACGACCCCGCCCATGGATCGACGACGTCGCACAGCCCCATCTCATGCTGGAGAATCAGTTGCGTATCGCGCGCCAGTCTTGCCGCGTCGGCACTGGGCAACGCCAACGCTTCGTCGTAAGCGTTGGTATGCAAGGACTGCGTGCCGCCGAACACCGCCGCCATGGCCTGCACAGTGGTACGGACAATGTTGTTGTCCGGCTGTTGTGCGGATAGAGACCAGCCGGATGTCTGGCAGTGCATGCGGAGCATCGTGGCCCGGGCGGCAGTGCCCCCCAGTGACGAGACGATTTCATGCCACAGCAATCGCGCAGCCCGCAGCTTGGCAATCTCAATAAAGAATGTCTTGCCCACGCCGAAGAAGAAACTCAGTCGTGCACAGAACGCATCGATATCCAACCCTCGCGAACACATCTCTCGTACATAGGCTGCGCCATTGGCGAGCGTCAGCGCCAGTTCAAGGGCCGGCTCAGCGCCCGCCTCCTGGAAGTGGTATCCAGAGATCGACATGCCGTTAAAGCGCGGTGCGTACCGGGATAGCCAAGCGACCACATCCCCGGCGATCCGCATGGAAGGCGTCGGCGCATAGATCCATGCGTTCCGGACCATGTACTCCTTGAGAATATCGTTCTGAATCGTGCCGCTGAGGCGATCGAACGGCACACCACTTTCCTCGCCTGCGACCAGGAATGCAGCCAGCACCGGCAGCACAGCACCGCTCATCGTCATTGAGACCGAGATACGATCAAGCGCAATCCCATCCAGCAAACGCTTCATGTCCTCGACCGAGTCGATGGCCACACCTGCCATGCCGACATCTGCCTGCGCAAGCGGGTGGTCAGAGTCGTAGCCCCGGTGCGTCGGCAGATCAAACGCGATCGATAGTCCCTGTGCGCCTTGCGCGAGCGCTCTGCGATAGGCCAAGTTGGAGGTGGCCGCATCTGCGTAGCCGGCATACTGGCGGATTGTCCAGGGTCGACCCACATACATGGAATGATGCGGGCCCCGAATAAACGGCGCCTGCCCCGGAAGGCTGTCGAGATGGCTCAAGCCGGCCAGATCAGCGGCGGTGTATATCGCCTTCGGTCGCAAGCTGCATTCATCCACAGGACCGCTCCCCTTTAAGAGGCATCATGACCTCCATCGCTTCACGGTGATGACGTCCGCAACTTTCTCTCCATCGCTTAACCGGCGAATCTCACACCAATGCGATAGGCCGCCACTATCCTGTCGCGCGATAGAGAAGCTCAACCCAAGCACATCTCCGATGTTGACGTTGCCGTGGAAGAAGAGATCCCTGGCGGCAACAACGGGTGGAGAGCTGATGCGTTTCCAGCCCCACTCGACGCGGTCCACCATTGCCTGGAAGCTGGCGAAATAGAGCAGGTGGGCACCGTTGAAATCGTTGTATGGGCAAGGCAGGAACTCGGCGACGTGATGGGCTCGACCGCTTAGCTGTTCCAGCCCTAGATGCGCTCCCCAGTTGCCAGCCCTGAAACGCCTTCGCAGCTTTACCATTTCTTGAGCCTCTACCGATATGGCACTTCGCGAACCCGGCACCGCAATCGGCATGGCTTTGACTACGGTACGGTTATCGCCTTCGCGTTGGCGACGGATGAATGTTGATGCCATCGAAACGCGCGCATACGATCCTGTGCTGCTTTCGACTTCGTGCGTGCTGAAATAGTGCGCGCCACCGCTTGACGTCAGGGTGGATTGGATCGAGAACCTGTCGTTTTCACCCAGCGCTTCAAGTGCGGTTCCGCGCAGACTCACCGCTGTAAACGCCGCATAGACAGAGTTTCCGTCGGCATCACGAAACTCTGGCTCCGACAAGCCGGCCTCATTGGCCAGACTCTGCCAGTGGCGATCACCACATGTCTTGAGCAGCCAGTTTTCCGAGAGGCCGGTGTAAGCAAGTTCAGGCATGCCGGCCACGTACTGTTTCTGCGTGCGTGCAGGTCTGTCGGGCTCGCGGTGTATGCGTTGAGAAACTTCCATGCTCATCTCAATGCCTCCCTATCGACGGCGAATCCGACGCGTGGGGTATGGCAGGGCGGGTAATAGTGCAGATTCGCCTGCATCAGGTGGTGTGGCCGACCAAGCAGGGTTTCCTCTTGTAGAACTGCCCAATGCAGACGCCGGAACAACGGCACGTTCTGGCTCTGCACGTGTGCAAGGAAACGCTCGCAGCCCAGTGCATGGGCGCTGCTAACGGCTAGCCGGATCAGCGCCGCGCCGATCCTTCCATGCCGGCGTGACTCTGCCTCTACGGCTAGACGGGAGCCGAACCACACTCCCGGCTCGCTTTCATGGATGCGTACAGTGCCAATGACCACCTCGCCACAATTGCCGGGCTCTGCATCCTTGCGCACGGCAACAATCAGTTGCGCCGCATCGTCTAGAGCATCGCGATCATCGCCATCAAAGATGCCTTGTTCTTGGCAGAACACGGCCTCACGCAGACGATAAGCCTGCTCGATCTCCCAAGGCTGCTCTGCCCACCGAACCCAGTAGGTCAGTGCTTCGCATCGCTCCACCGTCTCCTCATTGATCCGGGCCGTTGCCTGTCGCGGGTTCATGGTGTGCGCCTCCCTCGTTTGATCACGCCGGGCCGTCGATAGAGATGGTTTGGCGTGCGCCTCATACGAGCAACGCCCATACCAATCACTTCATCTGGATATGCGATCAATTAGCGATCAAGTACGGCGCGCGGGATGGATCGTGCAGGCAATCGCACATCGCGTTATTGAGGAACCCGGATTGACCAGAAATACCCGTCATACAAGGCTTTCTCGAGAGACTCCCCAACTTCCAGAACAGGTCATAGCATGCCCATAACGAGTGCATGTCGCCCCCGGGCAGCACCATCATTGGGAAACCAAAAAAACGATCATCGTCGTGCTTTCAAAGCAATCAATGTGGTGCTAACGTCTGTAGCCGTATTCGAGATTTCCGCACGGGAGGGGAATGTGCCAGGCCTCACAAATCAGTGGATCAAGCGCATTGCTGGCAGCTCCAAGCCAGCTTATCTGCTGATACCCGACCTCATCGAAGAGGCTGTGAGCAGCGGTCAGCTCCGCGCCCGAGATCGACTCCCTGCGCTACGCGATCTGGCGGAGGCGCTGCAATTGAATTACACGACCGTCGCGCGTGGATACAGCGAAGCGCGCAAGCGCGGCCTGATCGACACTAAAACAGGCAGCGGCACGTACGTTCGCGGGCGGTCTCAATCAATTCCCTTGCGAGCCGGAACCGCGGCCGAGATGACGATGAACATGCCCCCGGAGCCGCCGTCCATGACTGCGCTGCTGAGGGAGTCGATGATCAGTGCGCTTGCTGCAAGCGACCCCTACGCGCTAATGCGCTACCAGGATTTCGGCGGCACGCCAGCAGATCGCTCAATTGCTGCGGCTTGGCTTAGAAGGCTGGTCCCGGCTAGCAAGGCGGAAACTGTGCTAATCACACCGGGCATACACAGCGCCCTGGTCGCGTTGTTGTCTCAACTGTCGGGCCCGGATCAGGTCATCTGTGTCGACAACTTGGCTTACCCGGGGGTCAAGGCGATAGCGGCTCAGTTCAATATCCGGCTGCAGGCATTGTCCGGTGACGAAGATGGTCCTCTGCCTTATGCGTTCGAGCTGTTATGCAAAACTCAGCGGCCGGCAGCGCTGTACTGCAACCCGACCATTCAGAACCCGAGCACAAAGACCGTGTCGCAAACGCGCAGGGAGCAATTGGCCGAAATCGCGTTGCGCTACAGCGTGCCAATTATCGAAGACGACGCGTACGGCATGCTCCCTCAATCAACGCCGGACACATTCGCAGCGCTGGCGCCCGAGTTGACGTACTACGTCACAGGTATGTCGAAGTGCTTTGGAGCGGGCCTGCGGATCGCTTTCATCCACGCGCCAACGCCTCGCCAAGCGCAACGGCTTGCCGGCGCGTTGCGTGCGACCACAGTCATGGCAAGTCCGGTCAATACCTTGCTTACTACCTCCTGGATCAAGAACGGTACTGTCGACGCCATGCTCAAGGCCATCCGTGAGGAGAATATCGCCCGACAGATCATTGCGCGCGACGTGCTTAACGGCCGCGACTATGATGCCGACCCGGAAGGCTTTCACTTATGGCTTCGACTACCCCCCAAAAGTGAATGGCGTCCTTCTGAACTGGCCCTGCATCTGCGCTCACGTGGCATCGGTGCGGTCTCCAGCGCGGCGTTCTCGACCGATGGAAACCCGCCAGATGCGATTCGCGTATGCCTTGGCGGGCCAAGTGAGCGTGACGAGGTAGAGGAATCGCTACGCATCATCAACGACACGCTCGATGATCCGCACCATCTGCATTCGGCGCTGCTTTGATGTCGCTGGCGTCGAGGTTGAGATACACCACGACGACCCAAAGTGAATTGGCGCGTGGCGTAGGCCACGCGTCGCGGGCACCGTAATCAGCCCCCAGCAATCACGGCAGATCCACCTCAAGAAATACTGCGGCCGTATCTCCCGGATTCTGCAACGCATGCCCTTTCGGACCCTGGCTCGCATAAGCCTGCCCGGCCACAAGTTGCCTGCTCTCGGTGCTGCCTTCGATATGTTCCGTCAAGGTTCCCTTCAGCACATATGAAACCGACGGGCGATCACTATGGCTATGCATCGGCAGGGTGCCCCCCGGCGCAATCGTCACCTCGCGCATTCTCAAAGTCCGACCTTTGCTGACATTGAAGTCGGTGGGGAGCTTGATCGCGGTGAGTTCTTTGCCCGATACGCCGACTCGCTCCGTCGGCAAGACTTGCGCGTAAGCGCCGCTGCAGATCAAAGCGGTCAGCCCGGTAATCCACAACCGATTCACGATGGCAGGGAAGTGTTGACACGTCACGATAATTCTCCAAAAGGCGATTGGAAGCTGGCGCGGATGCACCAACCGGGAACTACTTCACATTGGCGTCGACCCAGCGATGCAAGCGATCGGCGATCTCAAGATTGTTCTTCTCTTGCATCATCAGATGACCGTTTCCGTGGATGCCTTGGTCCTCTAACCGCCAGTATGTTGTCGGCACACCTGCCTGCGTGAGGAATGCGGCGGTGCAATGGTCGTACGGCGCGTGATATGACGCCTCCGCGGTTACCACCAGGACAGGGATGTGTTGGAGATTGACCAGCTTCCGCGCTGGCTCGCGTTGTCGCCAACATTTCACGAGGCCTTCACCATCGGGCTGCGTCTGTTGCTCGATCTCGAGCGCCTCGGGGTTGTCAGCGGCAGGCTGGTAGTGCAGGGGGATATCCGTCAATCCCCACGGCAGCTCACGAGTCACCTGCGTGGCATTCTGAAACGGCGGGCCTGACGGCTCTACGGCGACGATTCCCTTGACGAGCTCGGGGCGCGCGTCTGCAATCGACCAGCCAAACAGGCCCGCCTGAGAATGGACCAGGATCACCGCGGGCCCGATCTTGTCGAGAAGCGCAGATGCCGCGTTCTGTACCAACAACTCGCTCGTCTTGTTGTCTGCCAAGGACGGCACGATGCCGGCATAAAACGCGTCGAACAAAGGAGCACCTCGCTGCCCGCGATCGGCTCCGTCACCAGGCCACTGCGTATGCTTGACGGCTTGTGGCCATGCCTTGTAGTTCTCAGATGCAGTGAACAACCGTTGCACCAGCTGCAGATCGCTCGTACGCAGCTTCCCGCCATGCTCCGGTAGCCACGGCGATCGGCCTCGGCTCGGTTGATCGACCATGTACACCACATAGCCTTTGTCGACAAAATAGTCCGCCCAGCCTTTGCGACCGTCGGCGGTTCCCATCCAATTGGTTGCGGTTTGCCCAAGTCCATGGATCAAGACAAGCGGGTACTTGTGGCGGATTTTCGCTGGCGCCCAGGCTTGCACGTACATCTGGCCCGACATGAGAACCTTGTCGCCCTCGTTGACGTACTCGCCGCCGACGTAGAACGACGCGTGTCGCGCGACATTGGTGGCTACAAACTGTTCAGGGCCGAACGTAGCGGCAGATGCCGTGGTGGCTGACAACCATCCACATAAGCAAGCAGCAGCCAGTAGCGATACTTTTTTGAACTTCATCCGATCCTCTCCATGAAGAAATTAAACGTTGTGTTTGGCAGGCTTTAGTAGCGCAATCCCTGGCCGTACCGGTAGGCAATGGCATCGCGTTCGAGTGGCCCTGGGTCAGGAGTCCAGGGGAGGTCAAAGGGCAGTCGGGCACTGGGGGCGTACACCCCGGTCAGCACATCAAGTAGCGCTTCCGAGCCAACACCGAAGTTGCCGACGATCGCTGCCGCATGGTCAGCGACTCGGGACAGGTCCGCCGGGCGCTCCAGGTAAAACGAGACAATCGTTGGCAAACGCGCACTGACGCGTTTGAACTCTTCAAACGCTGCATCGCCATCGGCAAAGCCCGTGCTGCCTTCCCGGTAGCGAGAGCCAAAAAAATAGTTGGGATGCAGAACCTCATACGGTGTCGACATGGCGACGATGGCGAAATCTGCCTCCTCTGGCTTCTCCACTACCTGAAAGCCTTTCTTGCGTACCGAGTCGGCATCCACCCGGTAGAGGTACACCCGCGATCCGCGACTTGCTTGAAGCGGTAGCATGTGTCCGCTGTTCTTGATCAGTACTACGGAGCGGCGCTGCGCATCCATTGCCATCGCCTTGAACGCTGCATTCCCGACAATGCGTGGCGCCTGCGCGGCATCGACGTATGGGTTCTCAAACAGACCGAGTAGAAATTTCTGCGTCATGATGCGTTTCACGGCGGCATCCAACGCGGTCTCACTCAACTGCCCGCTCTTCACCAGGTCGATGATGATCTCGGGTTCTTTGGCTCCCCCAAACTGGTCGACACCCGCCTGGACAGCCTTCGCAAATCGAGCGGGCTTGCTTAGGTTTTCCACGCCCCATGGCATGGCGATGTCCGTAGGGTTGAACTGATGGCCTGGCGGCGCGCCATCACGACACACCGTGGTGCAGTCATCGGTGATCTGCCAATCGGACAAGATCACGCCATCGAACTTGAATCGCCCGCGCAGCACGTCGGTGAGCAACTGGCGATTGAACCCTACCCCTACGGGTTCAATCGGACGATCGCTGCCGCGAACGGTAAGGCCACTCGGCGGTTGGCCGTAAGAGGGCATCACCCCACCAACCTGCGCGGCAAATGCTCCGGTGAACGGCAAGATATGTTGCTCAATCGTGTCGTCGCTCAGATTCAGGTGCCGTCCGTAATAGTTGTGCGCATCGAATCCCTCTTCCCCAGTCGCGCCATAGCCGACCCAATGCTTGACGACGGAGATCACGCTGCCTGGGCCAAGCCCTTGTTCGCCGTTTTGCATGCCGCCGACATAGGCGCGCACCATCTTTTCGGCAACATGGGGCGCGGTTCCGAAGGTTCCGTTGACACGGTGCCAGCGGGGGTTGACTGTCAGGTCCGCTTGCGGCGACAGCGCCGTACGGATGCCGACGGCCAGATACTCCTGACGCACGCTGTCGGCAAACTTGCGTACAAGTTCAGCGTCTCCAGCTGCGGCAAAGCCAGCTGGATCCGGCCATTGGGTAAATGCGCCGGCGCGCACGCTAACCCCCTGGGCGTAGCGAAATTGACTACGCGGGTCAGAGCTGAGCGACACCGGAATGCCGAGTCGGTCGCGCTCAGCCACGGCCTGCACTTCGTTGTACTGCCTTGCCATGCTCGCGACGTCGGTATCGAGCCGGTTAAGGAATGCTGTGATGTGCTTTGTGAGGATGAACTGCGTGATCTGATCCATGCTCCACGCAGTGCCGGCTCCTGGAATAGCCGATGCGCCAACCGTGGGCGGATTGGCGTGCATCATCGCGCCGGCCTTCTCTTCGAGTGTCATTCGGCTCACGAGATCTTGTGCACGAACGGCTGCCGGAAGGCGCCAATCTTCATAAGGGTCGAGCCCCCCGCTGCGATTGAGATCTTTGAACCGCAGACCGTCGACAGCGATGAGAGGCACTTGATTGCTTACAAGTCTCACCTGCTGGGGGCTGCTCCCTTGAAATGCCGAGCAGCCGACAAGAAACGCGACGATTGAAGCTGCAGAGGCGGCTTGGTAAAACTTGCGCATGGAGGGGAGGTGCTTTGGAGTCGCATTCACCGTGACCCGCCACCTTGAAAGGCTCACATACTCGGCTCGATCCGGAACAGTTGTCTTATCCATCATTGGCATCGTTTCAGTGCGACGTTGTCCCGGAACGCACTGGGGTTCGCGGGCAGGCGTCATGGGTATTCACCGCAGGTGGAAACTTGGCTGGCGGGATACCGGGCGATATTCATCGCACAAAGGCGGAATAAAAAGGAACCCTGCCCCAAAGGCAGGGCTCAACGATCCCGATGGAGCACGGGATCTCAGCATGCATCACTCAAAACCGATGACTCACGCCCAACTCGCCGCCGCGTAGACGGCTTCCAGGCGGCTGGGAAGTGCCGAAGTTGAACGCCGACGTGCCCTTGTTGGCCAGATAAACCAACGTGCCATATAACGTTGTTCGTTTTGAAAAATCGTACGTGAACCCCATTGCAATCTGGGTCGCGTGGTTTGGGTCAATCGACGCACCATTCAACGCTCCGGATTCGCTCGCACGCGTGTAGTTGGCTCGCACACTCGCAGCTGGAGAAATAGGCACGACAACCCCAACTTGCGTGACCTGCCGCGCGGCCGAGAGGTACTGATTGCGTACGGTCGACGCCAAAAATCTGGCGACGCCGAAGTCGTAGGACGCCGCCAATGCTGAGCGCTTCAGGTTTCCTTTCAACCCGTCAAATACGCTGTAGGCCGCCGTGACGTTCAACGGACCACTTGCATAACCGATGCGTCCACCGTTGTACTTCTTGGCGGCCACGTTCTCGCCGAATGCGGTGGCAAGGTTCGCGTAGAACCCTCCAAGGCTATTTGGAGTGAAGTAGCTGATCATGTTGTCAGCGCGCGCCCACAGGCCGGTGGCCTCAATGCCGCTACCGAAAGCGGTGGAATAGAACTTTCCTTGATCAGCTAAACCGCTCACGCCAAAGGTATCGAACTCGCCAAAAGAGGTATAACCCGGCGTTAGATCATGGCCGAGGCGAACCTCACCAAGAGGGCCGAGTAAGCTGACGGTGGCACGACGATTCCAGAATCGTGAGCTATTCCCTGTCCCATCGTTGTAATTCACGGTTCCTTCCATCCAGGCACCGGCTGCCATGCCATTGCCCAGATCCTCTTGCGTCCGGATCCCGAAGCGACTGGCGGCAAGCCCACCGCTACCAATGCTGTATGCCGTGCCATTTCCACCGTTGACCACGCGGACGGAAGCATCCGCGACGCCAAACAGTACGACGTTCGATTGCGCTGCGGCTACCGCCGGAAATGACAGCGCTGTCATTGCAAGCCAAAATTTCCCCAATTGAACACCCCAAAGGTAAGCTCTCTATTTCATCGTGGATTGATACTGGCGCCTCTGATTGGCGGCCTGTTCATTTCGCTCCATATCTCATATTTTTAATTCACGTCACCCATCCCCATTCAATATGGAAACACGGTCACTCGTAGCAATCTTGCAGCGTTCATGCCATGAGTGCGAGAAAGGCTCGCAATCAATCTGCGATCAATCCGAATAATCCATCGATCATCCGGTATTCCCACTAACGTCGGCTTTGGTGGCTTGTTGTTCGGCCGCCCACTGAGGCACCACGGCTGGGCAGCGCATGCACCAGCGAAATCATTCGTATGTTCGCGCCATGGAGATCGCGCGAAGATGCACGACCCGTTCATTCAAGTGCCGAAAATCAGTACGTGCTAACGACGCCGCGCCGCGGAAAAAATGGTGTGGTAAGCCGCCCCGATGCTTGGATCGACGAAGCTATCCGAGCAAATCGACTGTGAATCTTTGTGGAGTGATAGCCAGCCTGGGCGGTACACGCGCATTGCAAAGACAACTAATTGCTCGTCAATGACAAGACAACGCGTTCCCGCAATGTCGCGATAAAGGCTAGTACAAGCCGAGTTTGATTTTTCGTGCCATGTTGTCTCCTGATCTTTTATTAGATTTTGTTCAGCAGAAGCTTAGATGTAGTCAAGATTTCCAACAAAGACCATATCACTATAGAAAGCCATAACATACGGGCATATCTCCTTGGCCGAAGGGCTTCGCTTTGGAAATGAACCACGAGAGCCATGCGTTGGCCGTGCTGGTCTCACCGCGAAGTCGAAAATCCATAGAGGCGCGCTGGGTTCTCTACAAGAATCCGATGTCGGATCATTTCGTCAGGAGCCCACTGCGAGAGCAAATCGAACAATGTCGCATCATCCGGCTTATGCTTGCTTTCGGTTGGGTGCGGCCAGTCACTGCCCCAAACCATCCGCTCCGGGGCAGCCTCGATGAGGGATGTGGCGATCGGTATGGTGTCTTGATAGTTCTTGGCGGGCTCTGCGGTATTCAAATACGCCGCTGAAACCTTGACCCAAGCCTTGCCCGAATCCAACAGCTTCAGAATGACTTGGCGCGCCGCGCTGCCGAGCACAGGATGCGGCAGGCGCGCCATGTGATCGAATACCACGGGACAAGGCAAACTTTGCAGTAGCGACGCATTTTCGACGATGAGATCCGCGCGCATCTGAAGTTGAATATGCCAGCCGAGCGCATGCACTCGCTGCGCCAGCGGCGCGATCATGTCGACTCGAGCTAACGCATGTTTTGGCTGAAATAACGAGAAGCGAATTCCCCGGATTCCGCCGTCATGCATGCGTTGCAGTTCACGATCTGTCACCTCCGGTGTCACGACAGCAATGCCGCGCGCATTTTCGACACCCAACTGGGCAATAGCGTCGAGGGTGACCCGGTTGTCAGTCTTATAGTTGGCCGGCTGCACTACAACAGTTCGCGTTGTACCCAGACGCTGCTGCATACGTCGATAGTCATCGACCGTCGCATTCAACGGCAGCGACGCCTCTTCATTCAGAATGGGAAAGCGGCGGCTGTAGATATGGATGTGTGAATCGCAAGCCAATGCTGGTGCGATGAGCGACGGGCGATCAATGCCAGAGGAGTTTGGAAATACGCCTGGCAACTCTGCCTTGGCGCCGTTTCGCAGCCCCAAACTGCCCACTCCAAGAGCCGAGATGCCCCGGAGGATGGTGCGACGAGTCTGATCCGCCATGTAGCTCCCCATGTAATGGCGTTGACACTAACCGTGGAGGCAAGTCACGCGACCGGCCTCCATATGACAGGCAATCCCGATTACTGCTTGGCGGGTTCCGCGTACACGCGCTTGGCGAACGTTGCGATCGCATCAGCCATCGCCTTGGGCTGATCGGGCGCGAATGCATGGCCTGCGTTCGGCACCACGACCACCGTCACGCGATTGCCCAGCATCGATTTCAGAACCTGCGAGAAGCGGCGCGGCGCCACTGCGTCGTGCTCGGCCGGCAGGTCCAGGATCGGCGCCGCCCCGGGCACGAACAGGTTAACGAGCACAAAGCCCAGCGCCATTGCCACCGTGCTTACCACCTCGAAGTACACCAGCGACTTCACGCCCATGCGGCCCAGCGTGCGCAGGTCGCGCACATGCGCCAGACCCTGCACCAGCGTGCAGAAGATGATCGGGGCCAGCATCATCTTCAGCAGCGCGATGCACGCCTGCCCAATCGGCTTCAGGGCAACGGCTCACTGCGGTGCAGCGATGCCGAGGACGAGCGCACACGCCAGGCCGATCAAGACCTGCACATGCGGCTTCTTCAGATGTTTCATGGTGTCTCCTGCGTCCAGTCATTCACCGCTCTGCCGCTACCAGGCGGCACTAGCGTGCTGGACTTGTCTTGCTTGAAAGGCGGTCGTCACTGGGGGCGTGAACGCCACTGGCCGTGAAGCCTAAGGGCGAACCGTCTCCTGTACGAGTTTGGTGATTTGTTATTTGTGGAAAGCATAGATTGACGGTCTTTTCTTGACAAAGACCATGTGAACATACAAACCTATGCTGACACGGCATATCTCAACGCAAGCATGGACATCCGAGAACTCAAGAGCTTCATTCGCGTGGCGCGTGCCGGCAGTTTCAGCCGCGCAGCCGCCGAGCTGTACATCGCGCAACCGGCGCTGAGCCGGCAGATTGCAAAACTGGAGGCCGAGATTGGCGTGCCGCTGCTGGTTCGGCATGGCCGTGGCGTCCGGCTCACCTCGGCGGGCTCGCGTCTGCTGGAGCGCGCTGAAATGATCACGCACCTGCTCAGCGAAACCAGCGAAGACGTACGTGCCAGCGCCGACGAGGAGCGCGGGCATCTGGCCGTTGGCCTGCCGCCGACCATGGGCGCGCTGATCGGTGCCGATCTCGTCCAGGACTTTCGGGCGCAGTGGCCCCGGGTATCGCTGCATGTGCGAGAAGGCCTGAGCAGCTCGCTGCAGGAGTGGGTGCTGGACCGGCGCGTTGACCTTGCCGTCGTCTACAACCAGCCGCCGCTGGATGCGTTCCACGTGCGCCCTTTGTTCAGCGAGCCCATGATCCTCGTGGGACCGCCCGGCTCAGAGGCTGACAAGCGCGAATACCAGATCCGCGACTTGGCGACCCTTCCGCTGATCTTGCCCGGCCTGCCGCACAGCAACCGGCGCCTGGTCGAACAGGCGGCGATCCAGCACGGTGTGCGCCTGCGCATCGCCCTGGAGGTCGACAGCGTGTCGCTGACGAAGCAATTGGTGAAATCCGGCGCCGGCTATTCGATCCTCACCTACATCGCGATCAAGGAGGAGATCGCGCGTGGTGAACTCGTTGCGCATCGCATCGGCCGCCCCGGCATCCGTTCGAGCGTGGCGATCACGACGTTGCGCGAGAATCCTCCTTCCCGCTTCGCGGCGGCGTGGACCGCCATGCTGCAAGACAGGCTCAAGCAATTCATTGCGTCGGAATCGTGGAAAGCCGATGTGGTCTGGCCGAAGGACGGTGCTCACTGACCAGGCCGTCTCACGGCCAAAAAAAACGCCAACCCGCGATGGGTTGGCGTTTTGCTTGGGGTATGACCGAATCAGTCGATCAATGGATCAGTGGAACTGGTTCATCGTGTTGTCCTTACCCGCAGCCTTCAGCGCTGCTTCGCCGCTGAAGTATTCCTTGTGGTCGTCGCCGATGTCCGAGCCCGACATGTTCTGGTGCTTGACGCAGGCGA
>Ga0209784_100368_pt1 | contig 21333 bp, 25 predicted proteins | sample AraplaCvi_mLB_r2_2_FD_184284 | JGI IMG/M metagenome (GOLD analysis project Ga0209784, IMG submission 184284) | Arabidopsis root microbial communities from North Carolina, USA - plate scrape CL_Cvi_mLB_r2 (SPAdes) (version 2) | ecosystem: Host-associated > Plants > Roots > Endosphere | place: USA...
TGGGAGCCTTTTGTGCAGCTTTGTTTCGACGCCTGTTCTGATATCGATGCAAAGGCTTTGAGCCCGATTGGCAGGGTTATTTACCAGATGAAAGAGGCCGCTTGACTTCCCGCCCGGCTGAGGGCATTATTTTCCCATGTTTAGAGTTTTGCCTTTGGCAAATTTGCTCATGAATACAAAGAAAACCCGGCCACTGAGCCGGGTTTTTTGCGCCTAGATTTCCCCCAAGCCCTCAGGGCCTCTGACTTGTCATGCTGATGAGAGAGCTATTCGGGCCTCGACATTGATCGAGGCCCTTTTCATCTCAATTCATTGACATGGCTGCTGGTGCCGTTGAACGCCGCTTAATCCAGGTCATGCCCTAAGGAGTCTATCGGGGGCTCATCTTTACGCTTCTGTTTGAGCTCTGATCGAACAATCTTAATATGTTTGGGCGCTTCGAAACCCAGAGTCACAAACCTTCCATTTACTCTGGCAACTTTGATTTGAATATCGTCATCGATGCACAGGCGTTCACCGATTTTTCTGGTCAATATTATCAATGGCTGTCCCCTTTTGGGCTTTGATTTATGTCCAAGTAATTGGTCCCATAAATCGAGCGCAAAGGGAGGAGGAACGTTCTGCCCTTTCTTCAGATATATCCCGCATAAACGTATACCCGCTCACACCGGGCCTTTTCCTCACTCCCGCCTGGGAGAAGTCGAGACATTCACATGCCAGACAAGCCGAGCACCTGGGCGGCTGCGCTTGCCTGGCTGAGCCAGCACGCAGCTGTGTTTTATGCACCCTTACTTTCACTGGTTACCTCAGCTTTGCGCATCATTTATGGCGGTGGCACACGACGGCAGGCTGCGCTTGAGGCGCTTCTGTGCGCACTGCTCACTGCGGGTGCGTTTCCGCTTTTGGCTTACTTCGGTTTGCCGGAGAACCTGGCGGCATCGCTGGGAGGTGGCATTGGGTTTATCGGTGTGAAGAAGATCAGTGTTTGGGCAGACCGTCTTGCAGATATCAAGCTGCCGCCTCGCAGCGCTGATTAGTTTGCACCACGTTTTCGAATGCGCCAAATCGTGGCGCGCAATGAGGTCGCCATGGACAGACCATACCCTCCAGCGTCACTGCTTGAGCTGTCCGATCTCTCCGACTTCGGTATCCGGCTGACACCGGCACCTGAGGTGTGGGAATGGCTCCAAGCCGAGATCCTTGCCGACACCGGCAGCATTCACAACGAAGACCATGCGCACTTACTGGATGCAGACATCCGGATCATGTGGGCGTCGTCGAGCTTCAGCAAGCAGGGGCGCACTGTCCTGGGCCAGGCCGAACAGGTAGCGTTCCGTGCCGGTGGGTGGCAGAGAGCCCGAATGGAGCAACAGATGCGTGATTGGTTCGGCGACGTGCCGGCCTTCATCATCACTCTTGCCGCTGACTACTGTGCCGAGTGTTCGAACGTCGACTTCTGCGCCCTGGTTGAACACGAGTGCTACCACATCGCCCAGGCGAAGGATGCATTCGGTGCTCCCAAGTTCACGCAGGAAGGTCTGCCGAAGCTGGAGATGCGCGGACACGACGTTGAAGAGTTCGTCGGTGTGGTTCGCCGTTACGGCGCAAGTGCTGATGTCCAGGTACTGGTAGACGCAGCAAACAAGCCTGCCGAGGTGGGAAAACTGAACATTGCAAGGGCCTGCGGAACCTGTCTGCTCAAGTCGGCCTGATTTTTAGACAGGCTTAGACGGATGATCACCTATGGCAGCTCTTCGAAGTGAGGTGAAAGCCTTCATTGTTCAGGCATTGGCGTGCTTTGACACACCTTCACAGGTTGTCGAGGCCGTCTTAAAAGAATTCAACGTGGTTGTCACCCGCCAGCAATGCGAATCACATGACCCGACCAAAGCTGCTGGCAAGGCGCTCGGCGAGAAGTGGGCGACCATGTTCCGCGATGCCCGCAAGCGCTTCCGAGAAGAGACCGAAGACATCCCGATCGCCAACCGAGCGTATCGACTCCGCACGCTTGGTCGCATGGCCGAGAAGGCCGAAACTATGAAGAACATGGCGCTGACTGCCCAGCTACTGGAGCAGGCCGCCAAAGAGGTCGGTGACGTCTACGTGAATCGCCGGCTTGAACCTGAAAAACCCCTGGGCTCCCAGGCGGACCAGCAGCACGCCGTTGCTGAGTACACGCTGGAGCCAGACGAGAATGTCCCGACTACCCCGCACCTTTGACGCGCCGGTCAAGTTGACGCCAAAGCAGGCGAACATTTACTGCTGGGGCTTCCAGCCAGAAGCGCGCTTCCGGGATGCGGTGTGCGGCCGCCGGTTCGGCAAGACCTTCCTGGGTAAAGCCGAGATGCGCCGCGCCGCTCGCCTGGCTGCTGAGTGGGGGGTAAGCGTCGAGGACGAGATCTGGTACTGCGCTCCGACGTTCAAGCAGGCTAAGCGCGTCTTCTGGCGCCGGCTGAAGCAGGCGATCCCTTTGTCCTGGCGCGAATCGCGACCCAACGAGACGGAATGTTCGATTGTGCTGAAGTCTGGGCACGTCATGCGCTGCGTGGGTCTCGACAACTACGACGACCTTCGCGGGTCCGGCCTGTTCTTTGCTCTGGTGGATGAGTGGGCCGACTGCAAATACGCCGCATGGGAAGAAGTCCTTCGCCCGATGCTTTCGACTTGCCAATACACGGTCCCCGGCATTGGTTTGCGCAAAGGCGGTCATGCCCTGCGTATTGGCACGCCAAAAGGCTTCAATCACTGCTATGACACGTTCAAAGACGGCCAGCCTGGCGGTGAGCCAGACCACAAAAGCTGGCAGTACACGTCGCTGCAGGGCGGGAATGTCCCGGCTGAAGAGCTGGAAGCCGCCAAGCGCAAGATGGATCCGCGCACGTTCCGCCAGGAATACGACGCAGGGTTCGAAAGTTATTCCGGCGTCATCTACTACACGTTCAACCGCGAAGACTGCCGCACAACAGCGCGTATTGAGCCTGGTGAGGCGATCCATATCGGCATGGACTTCAACGTCATGAAGATGGCCGCAGTCGTTTACGTGGTGCGCGAAGGCTTGCCGCTGGCTCTTGATGAGTTCCACAAGGTGCGCGACACCCCGGAAATGATCGAGAAGATTCAGGCCCGGTTCGTAGGGCACTCAATCACGGTCTACCCGGATGCCAGCGGGCAGAACACCAGCAGTAAGAATGCGAGCGAGTCTGATCTCTCATTGCTGCGCAAGGCCGGATTCACAGTGGTCGTTGACTCGACAAACCCAGGCGTGAAAGACCGTATCAACTCGGTAAACGCCATGTTCCTGAACACTTACGGCGAGCGCCGGCTGAAGGTCAATATCGACCAATGCCCACAGCTCACCATGTGCTTGGAGCGTCAGACATACACCGACAAGGGCGAGCCTGATAAAGACCCGAAAAAGGGTCACGACCACATGAACGACGCCGCAGGCTACTTCATCGCCAAGCGCTACCCGATCAGAGCGCGCACCGCCTCCCAAGAATCTCTGAGACTTTGAATATGAGCAGTGATGACCCGAGCAAAACGCTCCCTGTCGTAGACGAGATGCGACTGGACTGGGCCATTGTTGACGCTCTCATGGGTGGCACAAGGGCCATGCGCAAGGCCGGTACCAAGTATCTGCCACGGTGGCCGAAGGAAGAGTCGGACGCTTATCAGTCCCGACTCAAGACCTCTACGTTGCTGCCGGCGTACAGCGAGACCGTACAGAACATGACCGGGCGCGTATTCGCTGACCCGATCACGCTGACTGAGGACGTCCCTGAGCTAATCAAGGAGATGGCCGAGGACTTCGACCTCCAGGGTAATAACCTGCAGGTTTGGGGGCAGTCTGTATTTAGCACCGGACTTTCCCATGGCCTATGCCACGTGCTGGTGGATTATCCACAGGCAGACGGCCTAAAAACCAAGGCTGACGAGAAGTCCGCCGGTGTGCGCCCATATGCGGTGATCATCAAGCCCGGCCAGGTGCTGGGCTGGAGGTCCACCAATAAGGGCGGCCAGCAGGTGCTGACCCAGTTCCGCTACATGGAGTGCGTCGAGGTCGACGATGGCGAGTTCGGCGCAAAGAGTGTCGTGCAGATCCGCGTGCTGGTTCCCGGTGCCTGGTCGACCTACATCGAAGTTGATGACGGCAAGGGTGCGAAGGTATGGCAGAAGAACGCGGAAGGGCTGACAAGCCTCACTGAGATCCCGCTGACAACCTTCTACACCAAGCGCACCGGCTTCATGACCGCGACACCGCCGCTACTTGAGCTGGCGAACATGAACATCAAGCATTGGCAGTCCCAAAGCGACCAAGACAACATCCTGCACGTCGCCCGGGTGCCGATGCTTGCGGTGATTGGCATCGAGGACGGCGTCGACATCACCGTTGGCGCCGGATCGGCCACCAAGTTGCCGATCAACGCCGACATGAAGTGGGTTGAACACACCGGCAAAGCCATCGAGGCGGGCCGCCAGTCACTGCTGGATTTGGTCGATGACATGCGCCTGGCTGGGGCTAAGCTGCTCCAGAAAGATAAACAGTCGGTCAAGACGGCCACGCAGGCCGAGGATGAGGCGGCACAAGAGATGAGTCCGCTGCAAACCATGGCTGGGCAACTCGAGGATGCTCTCGACCAAGCGCTTCAGTTCTTCGCCGACTGGATGAAGACTCGGGAAGGCGGGCACGTACAGGTCAAGGGCAACTTTGATGTCGACTTCAGCCCTGAAACCACTATGCCTTTCCTGCTGAACATGAACATCAATGGCATTCTGTCTGACCAAAGCCTATTTGCCGAAGTCCAGCGTCGGGGCCTGCTCAGCGAAGACCTTGACTGGGATGAAGAGATGGCGAAGCTCAAGGCTCAACCTCTGAAGCCTGCTGCTCGACCGCTCGATAACCAGTAACCGAGCGCTGATTTCAGCCCCGGCACACGTCGGGGCTTTTTTATGGGCGCAATTCCGGATGGATAACGCCGCACCGGGCCGGATGGCTCAACAAATGGGCGGATGCCCGGAGAAGTATTAATGAAGCTGAAACTGGATGACCAAGGCCACGCAGTTCTGCAAGATGGCAAACCAGTGTACGTGTACGACGATGGCAAAGAGGTCGCATTTGATGCTCCTGGCACCGTGAACACGATCACCCGCCTGAACGCAGAAGCAAAGTCCCACCGTGAAGGCAAAGAGGCTGCTGAAACTGCCTTGAAGTCCTTCGATGGGATCACGGACGGCGCGGCAGCCAAGAAAGCCCTCGAAATCGTGTCGAAGCTCGATCAGAAAAAGCTGGTGGATGCCGGTGAGATCGATGTGGTACGCAACGAAATCAGCAAGGCCTATCAGGGCCAGGTTGATGAGCTGTCCGCCAAGGCGCAGACCTTCGAAAAGCAGCTCTATGAAGAAAAGATCGGCGGTGCATTCAGCCGCTCTAAGTACATCGCAGACAAGCTGGCAATCCCCGCAGATCTGGTTCAGTCCAAATTCGGCGCCGCCTTCAAGGTCGAGGATGGCAAGACCATCGCTTATGATCAGTACGGCCAAAAAGTCTACAGCCGCACGCGTCCTGGCGAGATTGCCGACTTCGATGAAGCAATCGAAACCCTTGTTGAGCAATACCCGCACCGCGATCACATCTTGAAAGGGACTGGGGCCTCTGGCTCCGGCGCTTTTAACAATGCTGGTAATGGCGAACAAGGCAATAAATCAATCTCCCGCTCCCAGTTCGACGCACTTGACCCAGTGGGCAAGCATGCGCACGTGTCTGCGGGCGGTGAAGTTACCGACTGATCCCTAGGAGCAATCCATGAGTAACACTCTCACCGGCCTTACCACCACGATCTACAACGCACTGGACGTCGTGTCCCGCGAACTGGTGGGCTTCATCCCCGCCGTTTCGTCCGACATGACCTACGACCGTGCTGCTGTTGGTCAAACCGTCACCTCGCCAGTGGCGCCGGCTGCAACCGCAACTGACATCACCCCGGCTGTGACTCCGCCAAACGACGGCGACCAAACTATCGGTTCCGTGTCGATGACCATTTCCAAGGCTCGCCGTGTACCGGTGCGCTGGAACGGTGAAGAGAAACGCGGCCTGGACAACAACGGCGCCTCGTACAACGTGATCCTGCGCGACCAGCTCGCACAGGGTATGCGTGCTCTGGTCAACGAAGTGGAATCCGACATCGCGGCCCTGTGCCTGAAGTCGTCCCGCGCCTACGGCACGCCTGGCACTGTCCCGTTTGCCACCAACCTGGCAGAAGCCGCGCAGATGCGCAAAATCCTGTCGGACAACGGCGCGCCGATGAGCGACTTGCAGATGGTGCTCGACACCACCGCCGGCGCCAGCATGCGCACCCTGGGCCAACTGACCAAGGCGAACGAAGCCGCTGATACCTCGCTGCTGCGTCGTGGCGTGCTGCTTGATGTGCACGGCTTCGCTATTCGTGAGTCTGCTCAGGTCAAGTCCGTTATCGCAGGTACCGGCGCCCACGCCACCACCGACACTGAGAGCTACGCAGTTGGTACTACAGTGATCACCCTGGCGTCGGCTGGTACCGGCAAAGTGTTGGCTGGTGACGTGATCACTTTTGCCGGCGACACCAACAAGTACGTGGTTGCTTCCGGTGATGCTGACGCTTCGAAAGGCGGCACCATAACTCTTGCGGCTCCAGGCTTGCGCAAGGCAATTCCGGCCGCAGCTACCGCTATCACCGTAATCGCTGCGACTACCCGCAACATGGCATTTGCTCGATCGGCGCTGGCCGTTGCCACCCGCGCCCCAGCACTACCAGAAGGCGGCGACAGCGCCTCCGATCGCATGATCATCACTGACCCGGTGAGTGGCCTGTCGTTCGAGATCTCGCTGTACAAGCAATATCGCCAGATCCAGTACGAAATTGCACTGGCCTGGGGTGTCGCGATGGTCAAGCCGGAACACACTGCGTTGCTGTTGGCGTAATGACTGTACCCGGGGCTTCGGCCTCGGGCTCATTCCTTTCTGGAGAAACACATGAACGAAGAGCCAATCAAGGTTCAGCCCTGGAGTGAAGACCAGGGCGAATACGTACTGATCGATGCTTCGAGCTTCGATGAGTCCGTGCACAAGCTGTATGCAGAGAAGAAACCGTCGAAAGACAAGAATTCGTAATGCGCCGAGTCGGCGATCATCAGTAATAGCAGGGGCCGAACATGCTTACTGACCAGCAAAAATCGGACGCCCGCCGTTACGCCGGCTACCCGATGCAGGGTGATGTGACGCTTGACGACCGTCGCGACACGGCGTGGGGCTGGGTGGCGCCGATGATTTGGCAAACGCTGAATCACCGTCTCGACAGTTTACGCCCAGAGGAAGAGGTCACCATGACCTCGTTCCTGACCAAGTTGGGCGGACTGGAAACGGATGTTCTGTCCGCCACCGAGAACCTTGATACGGATCAGGCCGCCGTTTGGGTGCACAACAAGAACGAGGTTTCCGACCGGATGAGTCTCTACCGGATCTGGCGCCGCGAGTTGTGTGGCTTTATCGGTGTCCCGCCTGGTCCTTCATTGGGCAATGGCGGTATCAGCATGGCCAGGGGGTGACATGGACGGTACGAAGCTCCAGGCCAAGATATACATCGGTTACGGCAAGGCAGCCAAGCGTATCGGCTTCGACTACCAGCAATTTCGCGCCACGAGCGCCAGTAACCCGTTGTCGTCAGCCGCATTGCAGACGCTGCCTGCCTCTTTTACTACCAAGTTCACGTACAGCGCGCCGAACAAATACGGCGAGGCCACGTGGCTTGGTCTGTTTGATGCGCGCCAGTTCGCCGTCGGCGACTATCTGGTGGGGCAGCAGGGGACGTTTTTCATCGCTGCGATGCAGGACACGCTGCCGATCTACTGCGTGCAGACGAACCGCGTTGTCAGCGTGTTGCGTGATCACCAGGATCAAAGTGTTGGTCTTGGTGCTTACTCCGGCGGAACGAAGGATTCAGAGGCCCCGCTCATGACCGGTTGGCCTGCCAGTATCTTGCAGGGCACTAAGGGGGAGGGGAATGAAACCAAGTTGCCGCTCGACGTGAGAACGCCATGGTGGGCAGTCCTAATGCCCACTTACCTAGGGATCATCCTTCGCACCAGCGATGTGATTCGCGACGAGCTTGGCCGCAAGTACATTATTTCGAGCGCCGAGCTCACAGACATGGGCTGGCGATGCACGGCCATGCAGGCACAGGTGTGACGATGGATACAGGCAGAGACTTTCGTGAGCACCTGCAGTCAACCCCCACAGCTTTCGCTTTCCGTAAGTCATGGGGTGGCGAGGCCTACATCCGCTATAGCGGGCTTGGCCTGACAATTCACCGCCGTAACGACCCTGAGAGCTATCCATACGCCTTCAGCTTTGACGACTTCACCGCAGAAGACTGGGAGTTGGCTCATGGCTAGCCTGACCGACGTAATGAAGCAGGTCGCAGCCCAGATCGCTGGAGTTGTCTATCCGAACGGCGCTGGCCAGCCTAGCGTTGCGGGCTTCCCCATCCGGGTTTATCCAGGCTGGCCAGTTCCCGAGCAACTTGAAAAGGACTTGGCTGCCGGTACGGCGCACATCAGCATCTACCCGCATGGCAAGGACCGCAGCACCACGCGCTACTTGGGCAAATCCTGGGTTCCGCTGACTGCGCCGGCGCACACGCTGACCATGACAGTTGCGGGGTCGGTCGTAACCCTCTCCGGAACGATCAGCGCGCAGAACATCATGATCAACCTTAACGGCACCAGCTATGTCTATGCCGTGCAGCAGTCAGACACGCTGACGAGTGCTGCGACCGGGCTTGCGTATCTTGTCCCAGGCGCCTCTAGCGCTGGACCCGTGATCACCCTCACAGGGGGGCATGCGGCCTTCGCGAGGGTGGGCGGTTTCGGCACGGCCTACAAGGAAACGAAGCGCCAGGAACAGCCCGTGCAGATCATCGTCTGGGCAAACAGCCCGGCGGCGCGTGACGCTGTAGCAAGCCCGCTTGATTCCGCACTGTCCGACAGCAACAACATCTCGTTCATTGACGGTTCGTTCGGTGTGATCACCGGCAACGGCCAACTGATGACCGACCAACTCCAAAAGGCCGACCTATACAGGATCGACCTGTTCTACATGATCGATTACGCAACAACGCAAGTGCTGAATGCGGCCGAAGTGATCGCGCCAGTGCTGAACATCGTGAACGCCCAGTCTGGGCAGACCATTAAAACGTTCAACCCTTGAGGCCCGCCATGGACTCCGAAATTCCACATACACAAGTCACTGTGCCAGCCCCAAAGGCCAAGGCAGCACCATCGCCGTACAAGCTGATCGTCAAGTTCGCCTTCGCTGACTATCAGGTCGGTCAGAAGATATCCGATGCCGCCGAGGTCGCTGCCATTCTGGCCGGCGAGTGTGCGGGTAACGTCCTGAAAGTCGCCAACGCCTAACAGGCGAACCCCACACACCGAAAACCGCCCGTTGAGGCGGTTTTTTCATTTAGGAGGACGCCATGCCCATTTACCCGGCAGGCAGCTTGAACACGGCGGCACTTCAGGCCCCGGATCTCTACATCCAGATCGTTCCACCGAAGACGCGCTACATCAACGGCGTGGCCACTGACATCCTCGGCATCGTCGGCATTGCTGACTGGGGCCCGGTGAACAGCGCCACGCTGATCGGATCTCCCGGTGATGCCTCGCAGAAGTTCGGCACCCAGACCGTGCGCAAGTACGACTTGTGCACCGCGATCGCTGTGTCGATTCAGGGCGGCGCCGCCAACATCCGCGCCGTGCGCGTGACCGACGGCACCGATACTGCCGCTACCAGCAAGCTTAAGGACACTGGCGCCGCAATCGGTGCAACCCTGACCGCGTTCTACACCGGCACCCTTGGCAACTCACTGAGCGCGACCCTGTCCACCGGTTCGGCCGCCTCGAGCTGGAAGCTGACCATTTCGCTGCCGGGCGTTTCGCCTGAAGTGTTCGATAACATCACCGGCACCGGCCTGGCGCTGTGGCAGAACATCGTCAGCGCGGTCAACAACGGTCAATCCGGCATTCGTGGCGCGTCTCAGCTTGTTGTGGCCACCGTCGGCGCTACAGCGCTGGCCCCGGTCGCACTGACCCAGACCGTAGCGTTCACCTCTGGCACCTCTGGCAACACCACTCTGACCGATGCCGTGCTGATTGGTGTGGATGGTGTGATCGGCTCGGCTCGCAAAGGCATGTACGCACTGCGCGGCACTGGCGCTCAAGTGGCCAACCTGGTCGACGTCACTGACAGCACCAAGTGGCCAACCATGCTGACCTACGGCCTGTCCGAAGGCTGCTACATGGTCACTCAGGGCGTGGCTGGCGCTTCCTACACCACCGTGGCCTCCGCGCTGACCGCCGCCGGCTGTGACAGCTACGCGCTGAAGGTGATGTCTGGCGACTGGGTCTACTGGCAGGATCAAGTGAGGGGCCAACAGCGCATGATCGCGCCGGCAACCTTCGCCGCCGCCAAGATCGCATCGCTTTCGCCGAACCAGAACGCGCTGAACAAGCCGATCAGCAATGCGGTATCGACGCAGCGCAACCTGGCCCAACAGCCGTACAGCGTCGCCGAGATCGGCGCGATAAATACCGCACGCCTGGACGTCATCACCAACCCTTGTCCGGGCGGCAGTTATTTCGGCCATCGTTCTGGCCTGAACTGCTCCAGCAACTCGTCGGTGAGCGGCGACAACTACACCCGGATGACCAACTTCATTTCGCTGACCATTGCCGCCTCGTTCGGCGGTGTGATCGGTCAGTTGCAGACGCCGGATGTGCGCCGCACCACCAAGTCCACGATGGAAAGCTTCCTCCAGACGCTGGCGCAGCAGGGGATGATCGGCGACGTCAACGGCGGCCCGGCGTTCTCGGTGCAGATCGACGCGGCAAACAACCCGGACGCCCGCGTGGCGCTGGGCTATATGCAGGCTGACGTGCAGGTCAAGTACCTGTCCGTGATCCGCTACTTCCTCGTGAATTTAGAGGCCGGTCAATCGGTCTCGATCGTTGCGTCCGCCACCCCCCGCGCCGCGTAAGCGACGAAACCACTATCAAACCCGGCCTAGAGCCGGGTTTTCCGTTTGGAGAACGCCATGCAAGGTGGATACAACACGGGGAAAGACGTCGCTATCGACATCAACACCCCATACGGGCCGCTTCGGCTCAAAAAGCTGATGAATTTCAAGTCAAAGCCAAAAGTCACAAACGTCGAAATCATTCCGCTGAATGGCGAGACTGACGAGCTTCAACTCTACAAGGGCTGGACCGGCAGCTTCGACGCTGAGCGTGTCGATTCTGCACTTGATGACTGGCAGGCCCACGCCGAGGACGACTACTACAACGGTATTAACCGCGACCCCGCGGTGATTACCGAAACGATTACTGAGCCTGGTGGTGGTGTCACTGTATGGCGTTATACGCACGTTATCCTGACCATGGATAACGCCGGCGACAAAGAAGGCGACAAGACCATCAAGCAGTCGATGACCTTCACTGCCCGTCGCCGCCGCAAAGTTTCCTGACTTAGTTTTGCATGGCAGCCGCAGGGCGCGGGATTCGTCCCCCCGCACGCCATGTTCTTTGACGACTCACTGACCAGAGGCTTTCACCATGGCTACCGTAAAAGTTACCGAATCCGCAGTACCGGTCCACGTTGACCAGAAACCCAAGTTCACCACGATCCACGACAGCCGCGGTCGTACCATCCAGCTGCGCAAGCTTGGCCCGCTGGAGCAAGGCCGCATTGTGATGGCTGTCGGCGGTGATATCGCCAGCAACCAGACGTACATGTCCGGCTTCGCGCTGCCGGCCGCAATGGTCGTCTACATCGATAACACGCCGTTTGGCCTTCCGCAGACCAACAAGCAGATCGAAGCGGTACTGCAGGAACTGGGCGAAGAGGGCATGGCTGCCATCAACGAGCACTTCCTGGAGAAGTATGAGGCAGCAAAAGCCGAGGCCGACGCTAAAGCACTGCAGGAAGGCCTTGGCGCCGAGCAGGCCGCAGCAAAAAACTAGCAACGAACCCCGAGTTTCGCCGCGATTGCTGGCTGGTGAAAAACGGGGTTCCGTTCGGTCGATTGTTTGATGATTGCGGGCCGCTGGAAGACTACGAGCGCTTTGCCTTTTCCATCATGTTCTCGGAATTCGAGGGCTCAGGCGTCTGGAACTGGCACACCATGCAGTTCGACAAGAAGGGTTGAGTCATGGGCTTCAAAGACCTGGGCAGCCTGGCGCTGCACATGGCTGGTCAAGAGGCTGCATTGCTTGCCAGCCTGCACGCCGGGCTTGAGAAGTGCGCTAAGAAGATTGAGAAGACCGCCAAGGCCGAGATAGGCCACTACCAGAAAGGTGTTGGACCATTTGCGGCCTGGGCGGACCTGGCTGACTCCACGGAAGAGCACAAGGCCAAGATGGGCTACCCGGCCGACGCGCCTTTGCTGGCCAGTGGTGCCATGCAGTCCAGTATCACGCACAACACGTCAGTGCTTGAGGCTGTGATCGGGTCAACCGACCCGAAGATGGCCTACCACGAATTTGGCACGCCAAAAATGCCAGCACGGCCGGTGATGGGACCGGCATTGCTGACAAATAAGGAGTTTATCCGCCGCACGCTTGGTCATGCGACGGTTACAGGGCTTATCGGCGGGCAGGCGATCCACGCATCGCTTGGCTACGACTGGGAAATCTAAAGGGGCTCCATATGAAAAGAGACTGGGACTTAATCAGAGTGCTGCTCGTTGAGCTTGAAAGCTCCGAGGGCGTTCTATGTATGTGCGATGTTGAGGGCTACTCGCAAGAGGTTGTCAATTACCACATGGATCTACTGATCGGAGCTGGGCTTGCTGATGGCGAGTGCAGAACCGGCATCGGTAGATCGGGGACTACCTGTCACCTGAAAAGGCTTACCTGGGCAGGGCATGAATTTCTGGCCGGTATTCGCAGCAAGAGCGCCTGGAACGCCGTCAAAAAGATCGCTCAGGATAAAGGGCTTTCGCTCTCCTTCGAAGTGGTCAAGTTAGCCGCCGCACACGCCATCAGGGCGATGTTTTAAGGTTCGGTGATTCATCACCCTCTTGGCTATGACGCCACTCTGTGACGCACACATTGGACCATTCCCGGTCTTGACCAGGGCGTAAGCTCCGGCACATTTGAGCACCTTGAATGAGCCGTCCGGTGGTTTGTACATGTAGAAGGAAGGTTCATTATGGCATTTGAGGCGTATTCCGTTGCTGTCAAGTTATCACTGATCAACCACGTCAGTGCTGGCATGGCCTTGATCAGCAAGGGCCTGTCCGCCACCGGTGGTGATGTCGACAAGCTGAACGCCAAGCTGGCGTCTATCGGCAAGCAGGGCGCAATCGGCGCAGCGATGTTTGGTGGCGGCCTGGGCCTGGCCTCGATGTTCAAGGGCCCGCTTAATGAGGTCATTAAGTACCAGAAAGAGATGGCCAAGCTCCAGCAGCAGGGGCTAGGGCAATTTCAGATCGCGGAGGCTATGAAGTTTTCCGAGGCAAACAAGATCATCGGCACATCGCTGATGGATCGAACCAAGATATTCACCGACGCCCAGGGCGCGTTCCGGGAGTCTGGCAAGAGTGGTGTCGAGGCGCTGGCCGCTGCAAAAGTCATATCCCCTGTACTTGCGCAGTACCAAGTGGCGACCGGAATGCTCGCTGATGGCAAACAGGGAATGGCTCACGCGCAGTTTATGCAGATGAGCAAAACCATGGAACTGATGGGGGGGCTCAACGATGCAAACAAGGCAACCCAGATCGCTGATGGCATTTTCAAGACCGTTCAATCGAGCGGCAAGATGGTTAGTGAGCGCGATCTGCGACTGTTCATGTCACACGGCGGCGTCGCTGTGGCCGGGCTTACCCAGAAAACGATCTTCGCTGGTCTGGAACCAATCATTGGCGAACTGGGCGGCTCGACTGTTGCCACTGGCCTGATGACCGGCTACAGCCGCACCCACGGCATGATGGCGCTCACGCCCAGCATTATGGCCAACGAAGCGCTCAGGTTGGGAGTATGGGAAAAGGACAAGGTTACGAGAACGAAGGGCGGCGGCGCCCGGTTCCTGCATGGCAGCCCCATGAATGCAGAACTTGCGCACCTACAGGACACCGATACGATCAAATTCGCTCAGGCGATGATGGGCGTCTATGCAAAAAACCACATCACATCGCTGAGTGACATGGGCCGAGAGAACAACATCCTGTTCGGTCGAACTGGCGGCAGCATTTACACCCGAGTCATGCAGCAAATGCCGGTTTTGCTTCACTCGCTCGATGCTTATGACAAGGCTCAGGGCATCAGCCAGACCATCGAGGCGAACAAGGGCTCTCCGATGATGAAGACCCTGGAACTCTCGAAGGCGATGGACGACCTGAGCCTGTCTATCGGCCAGAACGTGATGCCGGTGTTTCTCCCCATGCTCACCAAGCTGACCGAGCTATCTCAAGAGCTTGGGAGGCATCCGGTCTTGATCAAGGACTTCACATACGCCCTCATGGGGTTGGCGGCATTCCTGATCACCGGCGGTCTGATAAACATGGTCATCGCCGCCGGGCGCGGGTTCTGGCTGTTGGCCAAAGCACTGATATTTGTCGGGACCGGTGGTCTTGCTCCGATCATTCCCTGGATCGCCAGAATGGCGACCTACCTCGTAATGGGAGCGACCGGCTTTGCAAGGTTTCTTTTGGTTGCGGGTCGATTTCTGCTCCTTAACCCTATCGGACTTGTAATTACTGCCATCGCGGCAGTCGCGTTTTTGCTTTGGAACAACTGGAAGGAAATCAGCGGCGCGCTGAAGCTAATATGGAGCGACATGAAGACCGGTTTTATCCAGCTATTCCATGGAGACATCGGCGGGGCGTTCAAGTCCTTCGCGCTGGTGTTCCTGACCGGCTGGCAAACTATCTTCAACACGCTGATCGCAGGCGCCAACACCATCCTGCCGACATCCTGGCAGATATCCAAGACCACCTTCGCCGACGAATACAGAAAAACTGTGCCCGGGGCCGCCCAGTTTGTCGCTCCAGTCCCGGCGAAGGATTACAGCAAAGACCCAATCATCGTGCAGATGAACATGGACGGCAAGCGCGTGGCTGAAGTGGTAGTCGATCACATGACCAAATCTGCAACCAAGCCGCGCACCGGCACCCAGGGCTTCGACCCAAGCCGCAGCATGTTGATGCCTGGAACTCCAAGCACAGTCTTACCAAGGGGATAACCGATGAGCTTCACTTCCTTCCTGGACAACTTCGCCCCAGGTGGGGATCCGTTCGCCACGCGCCTGATTGTGGGCGACGTGGAGTTCACCGGGCTTGAGGTTCCGGAGTCAGTAACGATTGGCGCCAAGCAGCAGATGGTGGTGCACAAGCTGGTGGGCGGGAAGCGAATCGTCGATGTGCTGGGCGTGGACTACGACAACTTGGCGTGGTCGGGCTGGATAACTGGCGCGACGGCAGGGGAGCGGGTTACCACACTCGAGACCCTGCGCGACGTCGGCGCACCGCTGGCCTTCAGCATCGACGGCTACCACTTCAACGTGCTTATCCAGTCGTTCAACCAGCGCTTTGAGCATGTCTACCGCCGCTTCTACAGCATCGACCTGCTCATTGTGTCGAGCCTCGACACGCCAGTCACCGAAAATGCCTTGGCCGGCACGCTTGACGCACTGATCAATAGCGATGTCGGCGAATCGCTTGGCCTAGCCAGCATCATCAATTCAAGTTCGGTCACAACTGCCATCAATGCCGTGAAGAGCGCGGTTTCGCAAGTTCATGGGTTCGCCAACGCGACAATCGACACCGTGCAAACCGTGATCCGACCATTGGTGGCCGCGCAGGCGGTCGTCCACTCGGTTATTGCCCAAGTCGGGGCGTCGGTTAACGACATCACGACCCTCGGCGGCCTGGTGCCGGGCAACCCGGTAGCCCGCGCCGCCAACAACGTCCTACGCCAGAGCGCTGCGCTGACCCAGCTCGCACCGCTCTATCAGATGCAGAGCGTGCTGGACCGTATGCAGAAGAACGTCCTGTCCGGGCCGTTGGCCAACGGCACATCAAGCGTTACCACCAGCAATACCAGCTTGCAGAAAGTGGCAGCCGACGCCTACGGCGACCAGTCCAGGTGGACCGAGATCGCCGCGGCGAACAGCATCACTGATCCGCGCCTTGACGGCATCCAAACCATCAAAATTCCAGTAGGTGAATAAGTGGACCTGAATACCAAGGAGACAGAGCAACTCGTCCGGCAGGTGGTCGGCCGCCTGCTGTTGAACGGTATCCATGTACCGTTCTACTCATTCGATGTCGATAGCAACGCCTTTTACTCGGCTGATACCTTTTCGGTCGTACTGGCGATGAGCGACCTTCCGGCGCCATACAACACCATTGCCTGGTGGGGCTCGCAGACCTCGATTGACGTCTCGATCTGGGCTGGCCTGATCAATCAGGGAACACAGGATTGGAGGGAGTTGATCGTAGGCGCCGTGGATCACCTGTCTATCCACCCGGCGAAGTTCGAGGTCACCCTCAGCGGGCGCGACTACACCAGCCGCTTTATCGATCACAAGACCAACGAGAAATTCTCCAACATGACCACCAGCCAGGTGGCTACGTTGCTAGCCACGCGCCGCGGCCTCACACCGGTCGTTACGGCTACGACTACGCAGGTTGGCGGGATTACCAAGTGGGACCACGCGCACGTCACTGACGAGCGCACCGAGTGGGACGCGCTGGCCTACTTCGCTGGTCTTGACGGGTTCCAGGTCTATGTTTCTGGCAACGAGTTGCACTACGAGCCATCGCTCGGCCCGCAGACCACCGATCAGTATGTGATCCGCTGGGCCCAGCCAAGCGCCCACTACTACCCGCAGTCGAACACGGCCGACGACATCACCTTCGAGCGCGACCTGACGCTGGCCCTGGGTGTGACGGTGCAGGTCATCTCTTATATGGGCGGGAAGGTGGTCAAATCCACTTACCCGAACAACTCTGCGAAGGGTATTGCGCCTGGTCAATCCACGTCGAAGCGTCAGGTCTACGAGATCAAGCGCAATGGCCTGGACAAGGCCCAGGCAACACGGTTGGCTCAGAAGATCCACAAGCAGATCACCGACCACGAAATGCGTATGTCCTGCTCGATGCCGGGCGACAACCTGCTCATGCCGAACACCATCGTGCGCCAGGAAGGTACTAGGTCTGGGTTCGACCAGCTGTATTACGTCGACACTGTGCGCCGCTCAATGAGCTTTGAATCTGGCTACACGATGAGCCTGACCGCTAAGAACCATAACCCTAACTCACTGGTGCAGCCATGATTGATAACTTCATGAATGCGGCCAGGCAGCGGCTTGGCGATGATCTCACCGGGCCGCGCACCGGCACCATCGTCAGTTACGACAAGGACAATGGCGCAGTAAAGGTTGCCATCCAGCCCGAAGGCCGCGAAACGAACTGGATCAAGCTAGATTGCCCAGGAGTCGGTAATGGCTGGGGAGTGCAGATCGGGCCGCAGATCGGTGACGAGGTGACGGTTTCGTTTGATTCGTCAGACCCGAATCTCGGCAAGATCACGGCGCGACACACTAATTCTCTGAACCTTCCAATGCCAGTCCCGTCCGGGGAGATCTGGGCGGTTCACCAATCTGGCTCTCTGCTCAAATTCAACACCGACGGAACGGTTACGCTGCATTCTGCCGTATCAATCAGCTATGACGCTCCGGCCCATCGCTTCACTGGCGGCCCGGTCACGATCGATCACACCCTAACTGTGACTGACTCGACCGGGATCGTTGTGACAGGTGGTGACGTCAAGGCCGACACTATCAGCCTGAAACTTCACAGAACAAGTCTGGTGCAGGCTGGCACCGGAACTGGCGGGGCGCCCACACCATGAAAGACCTGAATCACTATGCCGGGGATGACCTTACGTTGTCGCCGACAGGCAGCCTTTCAACTGTAGAGGGCATCGAGCGTGGGAAGCAACGAATCCTTCGACGCTTGATTACCAACCCGGGCGACTACCTGTTCCATACAGAATACGGCGCTGGCCTTGGCCGATACGTCGGCGCGCTGACCAACATCCCCGAGATCATCGCCCTTATCCGGGGGCAGATCTTGCTCGAAGACTGCGTAGCCAAGAAGCCTGCGCCCGTTATCTCGGTTTCGACTGACAACGAGACCCTTTCCGTGACTATCAGCTACACCGATGCGCTGCTTGGCGAGCCGGTGACGCTCTCGTTTGAGGTAAATCGCTGATATGGCATCGCTCAATATCAAGGACTTCACCACACTGGTGCGGGATCAGGTGACAGCGATTCAGGGGCGCGCCGCAGGCCTTGTTGACTTCACCATCGGCTCCCTGCTTCGCGCCATCGCCGAAAGTAACGCCAGCGTCTTGCAATGGCTCCAGCAACTGATCGTCACGCTGCTGGCCACCACGCGCGCGTCCACGTCTTCTGGTGCTGACCTCGACAGCTGGATGGCCGACTTCGGCTTCTTCCGCCTGTCTGCGAGTTTCGCAACTGGAAGCGTTACTTACTCCAGGTTCACACCTACCGTCTCCGCGCTGATCCCGATTGGTGCCATCGTCGGCTCAACTGACGGCTCGCAGCAATACACCGTGACGATCGATACGACAAACGCGATGTACAACGCGGGTCTTGCTGGTTACCTGATCCCTGCCGGCACTGCGTCGGCCACTGTACCGGTTGTGGCCAGCACCGCCGGCGCGACTGGTAATGCGCTTATCGGTGCGGTCACGGTGATTGTCGGCAGCATCAGCGGGGTCGACACAGTCACGAACCTGGCTGTTTTTGCTGGTGGCGTTGACCAGGAAGAGGATTCCCCATTCCGCGCGCGCTTCGTGCTTTGGGTGCAGTCACTGTCGAAAGGCACAAAAGCGGCCATTGAGTATTCTTTGTCTTCTATGAAGCAGGGTGTCAGCTACACATTGACGGAGAATCAGGACTACAACGGCAATCTTCTTTACGGCTACTTTTACGCGGTGGTGGACGATGGTAGCGGGGCGCCGCCTGGGTCATTTTTGGTAACCGCAGGTGCTGCTATTGAATCGGCCAGGGCATTCACTACGCGGTATGGGGTGTTTCCCCCAGTGCTGGTGACAGCAAACGTTGGGATGACGATTACCACCGATTCCACGGTTGTGCATAGCGTTGTCGTTGCCCAGGTGATCGCCGCGATTCAGGCTTACATATCTAGCCTCAGGCTTGGTCAGATCCTTCCCTATACGCAGCTCGCCGCAGTTGCATACGGTGTCACGCCGGCCATCACTAACGTCTCCGCTGTTCTATTGAACAGCGGTACGGCTGACGTGCCTGCAACCAATAAGCAGGTCATCCGACCAGGCACAGTGACGGTGGCTTAAATGAGCGTTGGCGACCAAAGCGACATGTTCGAACGGCTGAAAAGCCTGCTGCCTTTTGGATGGTTCGGTGATAACAACCGGGTCCGCGATGCGCTGCTGTGGGGCTACGCTCAGTCGCTGTCGTGGGGGTTTACCCTCTACTTGTACGCGAAGGCGCAGACTCGCATCAAGACGGCCACGGATGGCTGGCTTGACATTATTGGGCTCGATTTCTTCGGCAATGGCTTGATCCGGTACGCCGGGCAATTGGACGCCAGTTATCGAAACCGTATCCTGATCAATATTTTTAGGGAACGTGCGACTCGGCACGGCATGAATCAAGTCTTGTTCGACCTGACCGGCCGCCGACCGCTGATTATCGAGCCTGCAAAGCCTGACGATTGCGGATGCCTCGGCCTGACGCTCGGCCTTGGTGTCGCCGGGCCGCTCGGCTCTACCAGCGGCCCATATCAGGCATTCGTGACCGCATACCGGCCTACCGGTAATGGCGCGGCGAACTGGCCAAGCATTGCCACTAACTGGTTTGGCCTGTCGACCACAAGCGGCTTACTTCCAGCTACTCAGCTTTTCCCGGAAGTCTCTGACGCAGACATCGTCGCCGCAATCGAAGCGACCAAGCCATACGGCACGACAGTCTGGTATCGCATTACCAACTGAAACCCTTCATTCGAACCCAGGCCCGCCATGTGCGGGCCTTTTTATTGAGGCACCCATGGACAGACAGACCGTATACCCAGGCCAGATCCTGCCTGAAACCACGCTTTTGCAGATGACAAAAGACTCGATGATCGGTAGCGCCAAGCTGGCTGCCGCGATGCTGGGCACTAACACAATTGCGAATGGTTTTGCCGTGACCCCAACGGGTCCCGCGTCTTTGCATGTCGTTGTAGCACCTGGCGAGATCTACAGTCTGGCAAACATCGATTCGCTGGCATTCTCAACGCTTCCTGCCGACACCGCGCATTCAATTCTGAAGCAGGGGATAATGCTGGACGGGGTGACACTTAGCTGCCCGGCACCGACCACTACCGGCCAATCAATCAACTATCTGGTTCAGGTTACTTACCAGGATCAAGACTCGACGCCTGTTCTACTGCCCTACTACAACAGCGCCAACCCAGCGCTGCCGTATAGCGGCATGGGCAACAATGGTCTGGCTCAGAACACCTCCAGAAAAGGTGTTGCGGTTGTTCAGGTCAAGGCTGGCGCGTCTGCTGCTACTGGCAGCCAGGTAACGCCAGCGCCAGATAGTGGGTATGTTGGTCTGTATGTTGTATCTGTGGCAAACGGGCAATCTACGATAACGTCTACAAGTATCAGCAAGTATTTTGGTGCTCCACTTTTGGCAGGTGGTCTGCTGCCATCGATTCAAAGCGGCGCATTAGTTTATGGATTGGATGCAGGAACCTCAAACAATTATTCAGTAGCTTATTTTCCCGCCGTTACATCTCTAGTTGATGGGATGGTTCTCAAGTTTAAGGCTAAAAATAAGAATACTGGCGCCAGTACATTTTCTCCGAATGGAGTTTCAGCAAAACCGATTGTCAGTACCGTGTTTGGTGCATTGGCTGCAAATTCAATATTAACTAATGGTTTTTGTTCGGTTTGCTACTCGTCAACAATTGACTCATGGATTCTTACCTACTCTCTTGGAGCAGGAGTAAGCTGGGGCTCTATTTCTGGTACTCCAACCACCCGAGATGGGTACGGACTTACCGATGTCCCTACCAAGACCGAACTCGATACTGCCTTGATCAAGAAGGCCGACAAAGCCACTACGCTCGCCGGCTACGGAGTCAATTTTGCCGATCAATCAGAGGCCGAGGGTGGAACAGACCCCCATAAACCGATGAATGCCCTTGGAGTATTTCAGGCCATTACAAAATACTTAACTCAGGC
>Ga0209784_100371_pt1 | contig 21161 bp, 15 predicted proteins | sample AraplaCvi_mLB_r2_2_FD_184284 | JGI IMG/M metagenome (GOLD analysis project Ga0209784, IMG submission 184284) | Arabidopsis root microbial communities from North Carolina, USA - plate scrape CL_Cvi_mLB_r2 (SPAdes) (version 2) | ecosystem: Host-associated > Plants > Roots > Endosphere | place: USA...
CCGCTTTAGCGGTTCGTGTGGAAACGGAGTGCGGTTGGCAGACCTTTCAGAATGTCTTTAGACATGGGCCAGTACCCCAGCGTTTCACGCGCAGAGCAAACCACCAGTTATACTGGTGGTTCTGATTTTCCAAATATCCCCTTGATAGTAGTAGGATGAATGCAAATATATAAGATAAGCCTCTGGCAGATATCACGGATTTTGAAAGGAGTCACCATAAGGATGTTAGCCTACCACCGTCGCTTCCTAAGATAACGGCTAAAGGATCTGCGTCGGTGCTGCTACCGTTACGCTTTCGCGCAAAAAGCATCGGTGTGCTGCCGCTACGCTTTCGCGCAAAAAAGTATCTGCCGCTGCCGCCACGTTAGCGCTGTGCTCTCGCACAAAAAGCATCGATCGCTGCGCCACGTTAGCACTGCGCTTTCGTACAAAAAACATCTACCTGGCCTAAACACAATTCAAAATCTGATCGGCATTGTTTATTCGTAGTACAGCAACAACAATTATGCCAAGGCGTAATTGATATGATTTCCTTTCATGCTAGGGACTCTGTTTGCATGAATCTGTTATACAATGGTAAAATGGAAGCTGAGACTATATAGGAAGTGAAAAAATTCATGGTAAACCTATTAAATAAATTATTTGATTTCAATAAACGTGAAGTAAAAAAATTAGAAAAAATCGCTGACCAGGTTGAGGGATTCGCTTCTCAAATGGAACAGCTTTCAGATGATCAATTACAAGCGAAAACAGAAGAGTTTAAAAAACGCTATGCGGACGGAGAGAGTTTAGAGTCGATTCGTGCGGAAGCTTTTGCGGTTTGTCGAGAAGGCTCAAAGCGTGTGTTAGAGATGTACCCATTCCGTGTGCAAATTATGGGTGCTGCGGCATTAGATGAAGGTAATATTGCGGAAATGAAAACCGGTGAAGGTAAAACGTTAACAGCTACAATGGCTGTTTACTTAAATGCCATTACTGGTAAAGGCGTACATGTTGTGACAGTCAACGAATATTTGGCGAGTCGTGATGCTGAAGAAATGGGGCATTTGTATAATTTCTTAGGCTTAACGGTTGGTTTAAACTTGAACAGCCTATCAAAAGAAGAAAAACGTGCAGCCTATGAAGCGGATATTACGTATAGTACAAACAATGAGCTAGGCTTTGACTATTTACGTGATAATATGGTGCTTTATAAAGAAGAACGTGTACAACGTCCGCTGCATTTTGCAGTAATCGATGAGGTTGACTCGATTTTAATTGATGAAGCGCGTACGCCATTAATTATTTCGGGTCAGGCTGGGAAATCAGCGCAGCTATATAAACAGTCGAATGCGTTTGTTCGTATGTTAAGTGCAGAAACAGATTACACATATGAAGAGTCGACAAAAGGTGTTACGTTAACAGATGCTGGTGTTGAAAAAGCAGAGAAAGCATTTGGCATAGATAATCTATTTGATTTAACACATGTGCGTTTAAACCATGCGATTAACCAATCGTTAAAGGCACATGTCAGTATGCATAATGATGTTGATTATGTTGTACAAGATGGTGAAATCATTATTGTTGACGGCTTTACAGGTCGTTTAATGAAAGGTCGCCGTTACTCAGATGGACTACATCAGGCAATCGAGGCCAAAGAGGGTGTAGAGATTCAAAATGAATCGATGACGATGGCGACAATTACGTTCCAAAACTACTTCCGTATGTATCAAAAACTTTCGGGTATGACAGGTACTGCGAAAACAGAGGAAGAGGAATTCCGTAATATTTATAATATGAATGTTGTCGCGATTCCTACGAATAAGCCGATTGCTCGTGATGACCGTCCAGACTTAATTTTTGCTTCGATGGAAGGGAAATATAAAGCGGTGGCGGCAGATATTGCAGAGCGCCATAAAGCTGGACAACCAGTTCTTGTTGGTACTGTCGCAATTGAAACGTCTGAAATAATTTCGAATTTATTGGATAAACATAAAATCCCACATAACGTCTTAAACGCGAAAAACCATGAGCGTGAAGCTGAAATTATTGCGAATGCAGGTACAAAAGGTGCAGTAACAATTGCAACAAACATGGCTGGCCGTGGTACAGACATTAAGCCTGGTGAAGGTGTAATGGAGCTTGGTGGTTTAGCGGTAATTGGTACGGAGCGTCATGAATCTCGTCGTATCGATAATCAGCTGCGTGGTCGTTCTGGTCGTCAAGGGAACCCAGGGATTACTCAATTCTATCTATCACTAGAAGATGAATTAATGCGTCGTTTTGGCTCCGATAATATGAAGAACATGATGATGAAATTAGGGATGGATGATTCACAGCCATTACAATCTAAAGTTGTTTCAAGAGCAGTAGAATCAGCTCAAAAACGTGTTGAAGGTAATAACTTCGATGCTCGTAAACGCTTATTACAATATGATGATGTGTTACGTCAGCAACGTGAGATTATTTATAAAGAGCGTTACGACGTATTAGAAACAGAAAATATGCGTGTACTTGTTGAGTCTATGATTCAAGAAACGATCGACAACGTTGTCGCAATGTATACGCAAGGTGAGCAAAAAGATTGGCATTTAAAAGCAATTGATGACTTTGTATCAGCAAATCTATTAGATGAAGGCGATCTAAAGGTGGAAGATTTCCAAGGTAAATCCGCAGAAGAGATTAACCAGCTAATTTCAAACGCTGTTCAAACGCGTTATAATGAAAAAGAAGAACAGCTTACACCAGAACGTATGCGTGAATTTGAAAAGGTAATCTTACTTCGCTCAATTGATACAAAGTGGATTGATCATATTGATGCGATGGATCAGCTACGTCAAGGTATCCATCTTCGTGCATATGGTCAAAATGATCCACTTCGTGAGTATCAACAAGAGGGCTTTGCTATGTTTGAGGATATGGTCGCTTCCATTCGCGAAGATGTAGCAAAATATGCGATGAAGGCAGAAATCCATAATAATTTAGAGCGTGAAGAAGTTGCAAAAGGTCAAGCTGTTAATCCGAAAGAGGATGGCGGCTCAGCTCCGAAAAAGCAACCTGTCCGTAAAGCTGAAAATGTCGGGCGTAATGATTTATGTCCATGCGGAAGCGGTAAGAAATTTAAAAACTGCCATGGTGCAGCTCAATAATATTCGAAAAAGATCATTTTAACTGTATGTTAAAATGGTCTTTTTTTCGATGTTTTAGGATCTTTTCACGGATCCGCCTGCTGCTAGCTATACTATAGCAACCGCAAGTTAAGTAGTTTTCAAATCTCAGAAAATTAGAAAAAGAGGTATATGATACTACAACAATAGGTAAATAGTTCAATGAAAAGGGTAATGTTTATAACTTTCTTGTGATTTATTATAAATATGTGAATAGTTGAAAAGTTTTGGGTATTTGAGTCTATTTTTAAATAAAGGGGGGATTTATGGATATAGATTATAATCCTCGAGGAAATACATTGGCGTTTACCAATATATTTATTAGTATTTTTCTCTTTACTAGAAAAACATACAATTTTGAGGAGGATTGACATGCATAATGATGACATTATGAGTAGTAAAACGATGCTGTATATACCGGAGTATGATGCACATGGTAACTTGGGTACACGTGTAATAGAAAGGGATCGCGAATATATATCAAAATTAGCGCCGACAAAATTAATGGATTATAATCTACGTTATTTCGGTTCTAGCTTAAGAGGGGCTTTTGATGGATCGAGAATGATACTTGGAAAGTTGAATAAAAATCCAATAGTTGTTCATGAACAAAGCAATATTGTATGGTTTCCAAGTAAGTCTTATTTACGACGTGACTGTAAATGGTTTGCTGTTCATCATATTCAGGACTATCTAGCTATCGATAAAAAGAATACAAAAGTAATTTTTATGAACGGCTATGAAACTAATGTGGATCTAAGTGTTAGGTCATTTGAAAACAGAATTCAAAGAGCTTTTCTACTAAAATATAAACTGGAAAAACGAACAAAAAATTTATTAGTTCAATATGATCAAAGTAAAGTATTCCAACGTATGGCAAACGATGTTATCTTTGAGGATGAAGCTGAAAAAGACTAAAACGAATGCTGAGGTTGTAAAAAAGTATGTTTTCCGCCGTAAAAACGTTATAATAAAGAGATCGGGGCTTTAATGAAGTATCAGTATTTTAAAAGTTTGCCCCATAAATAACGTTCGGAGGATTTAACAATGATTGAATTAGCAGATGTACGTAACGCGTTAGACACTTCAGCCAAAAAATTGGCGGATTTTAGGGGGTCTCTTTGACTTAGAAAACAAAGAGGCACGTATTCAAGAATTAGATGAAATGATGCTTGAGCCAGGTTTCTGGGATGATCAGCAAGGGGCACAGGTAATCATTAATGAGAGTAATGGCTTAAAGGCAACTGTTAATGAGTATAAAGATTTATTGGAAACATATGAGAACCTAGATATGACGTTAGAGCTATTGCGCGAAGAGCCTGATGAAGAATTGCAGGAGGAGCTAGGCAATGAATTAGTAGAATTCCAGCAAAAAATGGGCGATTTTGAGCTGCAATTACTATTAAGCGGTCCATACGATCAAAATAATGCAATTTTAGAGCTACATCCAGGAGCAGGTGGTACGGAATCTCAGGATTGGGGCTCGATGCTGCTTCGTATGTACACACGCTGGGCGGAAAAACGTGGCTTTAAAGTCGAAACAGTTGATTATCTTCCAGGCGATGAAGCAGGAATTAAATCTGTAACATTGTCCATTAAGGGTCATAATGCTTATGGCTATTTGCAAGCAGAAAAAGGTGTCCATCGTTTAGTACGTATTTCACCGTTTGACTCTTCGGGTCGTCGTCATACATCGTTCGTTTCTTGTGATGTTATGCCTGAATTCGATGACAATATTGAAATTGATATTCGTACAGAGGATTTAAAAATTGATACGTATCGTGCAACAGGTGCAGGTGGTCAGCATATTAATACGACAGATTCAGCTGTTCGTATTACGCACATTCCAACTGGTACTGTCGTACAATGTCAGGCTGAACGCTCACAAATTAAAAACCGTGAAAAAGCAATGACAATGTTAAAAGGGAAACTCTATCAATTAGAGATCGATAAGCAGCAGGCACAGCTAGATGAAATCCGTGGTGAACAGAAGGAAATCGGCTGGGGCTCACAAATTCGTTCCTATGTATTCCATCCATATTCAATGGTGAAAGATCATCGTACAAATGAAGAAACAGGTAATGTAGGAGCTGTGATGGATGGTGATGTTGATCCATTCATTAATGCATATTTACGTTCAAAAATCGGCTAATGAAAGCCCCTCAGAGACACAATAAAATTGTGCTTTGAGGGGTTTTTTAGTTTCTAAATCAATTGTGCATCGGTATAATTGCATCCGGAATCGGCTTTGTGATATCCGCCGGAGGTTTATCAGCGGATGTTGGAACCCCCCTGATAAGTGACTTAAAACCGTATTTATCTCACCCCTGTACCTGTCGCTACGCTTTCGATCAAAAGATATTTTGCTGAAAGAAGTTAAAAAGGTGGATGGTACGGAGCGTCTTGGCTAATCTCCTTGCGTTCATTCATGTAATGTTTATAGAGCATCGATGCATTGACAAATTGCTTGCTGATCGAAGCATATTGAATAGGTAGCTCAATCTGTTTATCATTTTTCAGTGTAACGATACAGCCCGTTTTACTCGCTACAATATTCGAAATGGCGTGAAGTCCAATCCAAATATTGTGGATAGAGTTTGGAGAATAGGTTGGTAGAAAAATACAAGGATAACCATAATCATAAGCAACAACGATTGGAAGCTTATGTTGATTGCCGAAAAAGCGTTTTGCAGAATGTCTTGCTGCTTCATAGGTTGTGCCGAGTGAGATACAAGATTTTCGTAATATATGCATTGGTTTCCGCGTGACGATAAGCTCATTATGCTTATCAATGACTCGTGTGAAAATTTTAGAATCATACTGCACTGGCTGAAGTAAATAGGTGTTGAAAGACATTAAATACCCATTGATGTAGTTTGCCGACATTTATGTAAACCTCCTTTTTCTATTTGTTATTGAAGTGTAGAACATAAAATTGAATTCTGAAAGTATAGACAAAAGGAGAAAACCGTTGATATTTCAAGCTTTTATATAAAGAAATTGCTTGAAATTGCACGAGATTAATAGTAAATCGAAGTGATTTTCAGTTCTTAAGCATTGCATTTTAACGTCAATTTTCTTATAATTTAGAAAAGGATCGAGGTGAGATCGTTGGATAAATATTATTCGTATACAGATTTTCTAAAAGCCGTTGGTCAGTCAAAGAAAGTTGATGAGGCAGAGAAATTATTAAACGAGATTTATTTAGATTTATTTTTAAATCATATCCAGCGTATGCATCGTGAAGAGCAGCTCATGGTTCTGATAGATAGAGCACTCGATGAAAAAGATGAAAATGCATTTCATCTATACGCAGCCGAACTAATAACCTTACACCAAGATGCAAGTGAATAATATGACGAGCCCGCTCTCCGCTTATTGGAGAGCGGGATTTTTTTGCTATTTTTGCGCCATTGATCAGGTTTACCGGTAATAACCCGAGATTCCCTCTAAGGTAATGCATTTACATTTTCCCATGTCGATTAGCTAACATTTGGAAAGGGTAATCTATTGATAAATAGGTTGTCATTAGTACATACGTTCTATCGCAATGACCTTAAAGAGAGCAAACGGAAAATTTTTTTACAAACATTCGTTCGTTAAATGTTCGAAATTTAAATTATGCTATGCTAAAATATATGTATCAAATTGGTAGGAAGGGACGGGGACATGTGTGCAAACATTTGATTTACAAGCGCCATATACGCCTGGTGGAGATCAACCACAGGCAATTGCGGAATTAGTGGAGGGTGTACGTGCAGGTAAACGTCATCAAACGTTGCTCGGTGCAACAGGAACAGGAAAAACGTTTACGATTTCTAATGTCATTCAACAAGTAAAAAAACCGACGCTTATTATGGCACATAATAAAACATTAGCAGGTCAATTATATAGTGAGTTTAAAGAATTCTTCCCTAATAATGCAGTTGAATACTTTGTCAGCTACTATGATTACTTTCAGCCAGAGGCATATGTACCGCAGACGGATACTTACATCGAGAAAGATTCAAGCATTAATGATGAAATTGATAAGTTGCGTCACTCTGCAACATCTGCATTATTCGAGCGTGATGATGTCATTATTATAGCATCCGTGTCCTGTATATATGGTCTAGGTTCTCCAGAAGAATATCGTGAAATGGTCGTATCGGTGCGGACTGGAATGGAAATTGAACGTAATCAGTTGCTTCGAAAACTGGTCGATGTACAGTACGAGCGTAATGATGTGAGTTTTACACGTGGGACGTTTCGGGTACGTGGCGATGTAGTGGAAATATTCCCTGCATCCCGTGATGAGCATTGTATTCGCGTGGAGTTTTTTGGGGACGAGATCGATCGAATTCGTGAGGTAGATGCGTTAACAGGTGAAATATTAGCGGACCGTGATCATGTAGCTATTTTCCCAGCATCCCACTTCGTTACACGAGAAGAAAAAATGCTAAAGGCCATTGAAAATATTGAAAAAGAATTGGAGGAGCGTTTAACTCTTTTACGTGCAGAGGATAAATTGTTAGAGGCACAGCGTTTAGAGCAACGTACTCGCTACGATTTAGAAATGATGCGTGAAATGGGCTTTTGCTCAGGTATCGAAAACTACTCGCGCCATTTAACATTGCGTGAAGCGGGGGCAACTCCATATACGCTACTTGACTATTTTCCTGAGGATTTTTTACTTGTTGTCGATGAAAGTCACGTTACGTTACCACAGGTTAGAGGGATGTATAACGGTGACCAAGCACGTAAAGGTGTGCTAGTTGAGCATGGATTCCGTTTGCCATCAGCACTAGATAACCGCCCTTTACGTTTTGAAGAATATGAGAAACATATACATCAAGCTATTTATGTATCAGCAACACCTGGCCCGTATGAGCTTGAGCATTCTCCTGAAATGGTGCAGCAAATTATTCGTCCAACAGGGCTACTTGACCCACAAATTGACGTCCGTCCTATTGAAGGGCAAATAGATGATTTAATCGATGAGATTCAAGGTCGTATTGCTCGTAATGAACGAGTGCTTGTTACAACATTGACGAAAAAAATGTCAGAGGATTTAACGGCTTATTTGAAGGAAATGGGTTTAAAGGTGGAGTACTTGCATTCCGAGATTAAGACGCTAGAGCGCATTGAGATTATTCGCGAGCTGCGCAAAGGTACTTATGATGTTTTAATCGGCATTAACTTATTGCGAGAAGGGCTAGATATTCCTGAGGTTTCGCTTGTGGCAATTTTAGATGCTGACAAGGAAGGATTTTTACGTTCAGAGCGCTCACTCATTCAAACAATTGGACGTGCTGCACGTAATGCCAATGGTCATGTCATTATGTACGCAGATAATATGACAGATTCGATGAAAAAGGCGATTGAGGAAACGAAGCGTCGTCGAACACTGCAAATGGCCTATAACGAAGAGCACGGCATTACACCGAAAACGATTGTTAAGAAAATTCCTGATGTTATTCGTGCGACACAGGTGGCAGAGGAAGAAGAGTCTTATGTAACGAAGGCAACAAAAGGTAAGAAGCTGACGAAGGCGGAAAGAGAGCAATTACTTGCAACGCTGGAAGTAGAAATGAAGGAAGCGGCAAAAGCACTCGATTTCGAACGTGCTGCTGAGCTGCGCGATACAATATTTGAATTGAAGGTAGAAGGGTGAATGGCTTGTGAAAAATACTGAAATTGTCGTGCAAGGTGCACGCGCTCATAATTTAAAAAATATCAATGTCACAATTCCACGCGATCAATTAGTCGTGCTAACAGGGTTATCGGGCTCAGGGAAATCATCATTAGCGTTCGATACGATTTATGCCGAGGGCCAACGTCGTTATGTTGAATCCCTTTCAGCTTATGCTCGTCAATTCCTTGGTCAAATGGATAAACCAGATGTCGATGCGATAGAGGGATTATCTCCTGCTATTTCAATCGATCAAAAAACGACGAGCCGTAACCCACGTTCTACAGTTGGGACAGTAACAGAAATCTATGATTATTTACGTTTGCTATTTGCGCGCATCGGTAAACCTATTTGTCCAAATCATGGTATTGAAATTACGTCCCAAACGATTGAGCAAATGGTCGATCGTTTAGTAACTTATCCGGAAAGAACGAAAATGCAGTTGCTTGCTCCGATGGTATCAGGGCGTAAGGGAACGCACGTAAAGCTACTGGAAGATTTAAAAAAGCAAGGCTTTGTTCGGGTACGTATCGACGGTGAGCTACGTGATTTAGATGATGCTATTGAACTTGATAAAAACAAAAAGCACTCAATAGAAGTAGTCATCGATCGTGTTGTGATGAAGGAAGGTGTCGCGGCACGTCTTAGTGATTCTTTAGAGACAGCATTACGTTTGGCAGATGGGCGTGTACTTGTCGATGTGATGGAACATGAGGAATTATTATTTAGTGAGCATCATGCTTGTCCTTTATGTGGATTTTCAATCGGGGAGCTAGAGCCTCGCATGTTTTCATTTAATAGTCCGTTTGGAGCTTGTCCAAGCTGTGATGGTTTAGGCTCAACACAAGAGGTAGATCTTGATTTAGTAGTGCCTGATTGGGACCGTAGTTTATTAGAGCATGCTATAGCACCGTGGGAACCAACAAGCTCTCAATACTATCCACAATTATTAAAGGCTGTGTGCGATCATTATGATATTCCAATGGACGTTCCAGTAAAGGATCTTCCGAAAGAAAAGATGGATAAAATTTTATATGGTTCTGGTAAAGATAAAATCCACTTCCATTATGAAAATGAGTTTGGCAATGTGCGAGATCAAATGATTGAATTCGAAGGTGTTGTCCGAAATGTGGAGCGCCGTTTTAAAGAGACAACATCTGACTACGTGCGTGAACAAATGGAAAAATATATGGCGCAGCAAGCATGTCCATCTTGTAAAGGTTATCGCTTAAAGCCTGAAACATTAGCTGTAAAATTAGCAGATAAGCATATTGGTGAAGTTACACAGTATTCGATTCAGGAAGCTGATACATTTTTCAAAGAGCTAGATTTATCAGAAAAGGATATGAAAATTGCTCGACTTGTTTTACGTGAAATTGAAGAACGACTGGGCTTCCTAGTCAATGTAGGGTTAGATTATTTAACGTTAAGTCGAGCAGCAGGGACACTTTCAGGTGGAGAAGCTCAGCGAATTCGCCTTGCGACACAAATCGGCTCGCGTTTAACGGGCGTTCTCTATATTTTAGATGAGCCATCAATCGGCTTGCATCAACGTGATAATGACCGTCTTATCAGTACATTGCAAAATATGCGTGATATAGGCAATACGCTTATTGTTGTTGAACACGATGAAGACACAATGCTGGCGGCTGATTATCTCATTGATGTTGGTCCTGGTGCAGGTGTGCATGGTGGTCAAATTGTAGCGGCCGGGACACCCCAGGAAGTAATGGAACATGAAAAGTCATTAACAGGGCAATACTTAAGTGGCAAGAAGTTTATTCCATTGCCAATTGAGCGACGCAAACCGAATGGGCGCAAATTATCGATTAAAGGTGCCAAGGAAAATAATCTTAGAAATGTAAAAGTTGATGTACCACTTGGCTTATTCGTTGCTGTAACAGGTGTTTCGGGGTCAGGAAAATCAACGCTTATTAATGAAATTTTATATAAGTCATTAGCTCAAAAGCTTAATCGTTCAAAAGTGAAACCTGGCGAACATAAAGAAGTAACAGGAATTGATGAGCTCGAAAAGGTAATTGATATTGACCAATCACCAATCGGTCGTACACCTCGCTCTAATCCAGCTACGTATACAGGCGTTTTTGATGATATTCGAGATGTTTTTGCAACAACAAATGAAGCAAAGGTACGTGGCTATAAAAAAGGTCGCTTTAGCTTCAACGTTAAGGGAGGCCGCTGTGAGGCTTGTCGTGGTGATGGTATTATAAAAATTGAAATGCATTTCCTACCAGATGTTTACGTGCCATGTGAAGTCTGTCATGGGAAGCGTTATAACCGTGAAACGCTTGAAGTGAAATATAAAGATAAGAGCATTGCAGATATTTTAGATATGACGATTGAAAATGCAGTAGTATTCTTCGAAAATATTCCGAAAATCCAGCGTAAGCTACAAACGATCGTGGATGTAGGATTAGGCTATATGAAATTAGGACAGCCTGCTACAACGCTATCCGGTGGTGAGGCACAGCGTGTGAAATTAGCCTCTGAATTACACCGTCGTTCAACAGGTAAATCATTCTATATTTTAGATGAGCCGACAACGGGCCTACATGCGCATGATATTGCACGTTTACTCGTTGTTTTACAGCGTCTTGTAGAAAATGGCGATTCTGTGCTAGTAATCGAACATAATTTAGATGTCATCAAAACAGCAGACTACATTATCGATTTAGGGCCAGAAGGTGGCGATAAAGGTGGTACTATTGTTGCGACAGGCACACCAGAAGAGGTCGCTGAAGTAAGTGGCTCTTATACTGGGAAATATTTAAAACCGATATTAACAAGAGATCGTCTACGTATGGAAGCTGTTTTAACAAAGGCTTCTCAATAAAGTCCCAAAAAGTTCGCAAATTTCCTAAGGAGATTTGCGAATTTTTTTACGATAAGGGGCATACTGCGAAGGCGGATGTCGATAAAAATTAAAAGTTGGGTGATAAAACGTAAAAGTTAGTCGATAAACTTCAAAAGTTGGATGACATTCTATTAAAACGTATGTCATGTGAATAAGTTGATTGGAGTGGAGGCTGGGCGACTTCTCGGAGATCAGCAATAGAGGAACGAAGGCTAAAAGCATCACATCCTGTGATAACGCCTTCGTGACCAACATCGTGCTGCTGTCGCTACGTTGCACTCACGCTTTCGCGCAAAAAACATCTGTTGGCCCGAGACCCTGCAGCGCAGCGGATGTTTTCTGTGCGAAAGCGTAGCGACAGCAACAACAAAAGCGGCTCATCGGACGCCCCCAGGAAGCTCTGCTCTGCGCGAAAGCGAAGCGTCAGCGGCAAATGTTTTATCTGTGCGAAGGCGAAGCGGCAGCTACAAATGTTTTCTGTAGCGAAAGCGAAGCGGCAGCTACAAATGGTTTTAACTGTGCGAAAGCGAAGCGACAGCAACAAAGCGCCCAGCCGGAACGGAAATCAACCCCACGCTATTGGTAATGAGCCTAAAAAAGGTATATCTCCAATATTTTCATTTTTATGGTGAAACTTTTCACAAATTGAATCGTATAAATAATATAACGAACTGAGGGAGGCTATTTTTATTATGCAAAATGAACGTCAACGAATTTTAGAACTTGTAGAAAAAGGAACAATTTCAGCGCAAGAGGCGATTACATTATTAGAAGCATTAGAGCAACCTAGCAAGTCCACTCAAAATGTTATGAATGATGTAGTAAATGAGGACCAGTATTCCACAACTGAAAAAGAGTCAGTATTTAAAGATGAGAGTCAAAACGAACAACAATCGCAAAAAGACGAAGATTTCTCCGAATATTTCCAAGAAGAAATGCGAGATTTCCGTAAAGATTTATCACAAATTGGTTCACTCTTTATGGATATGATGAATACGGCAGTAAAAAAGGTGAAAGAATTTGATGTTACCTCTCCATTTGGTGATAAATTCGAGTTTACACATACGGAAGAAGTTTCAGCTGAACGTGTAGATAAAATAATTGCTGAATTACCGAATGGCAATTTTGCATTAGAAACTGCTGAAGGAGATAGCTTCCAAGTCATTTGCAAGGTAAAGGCACCTTTTGTTAATGATAGTGAAGAAGAAACGCGCGCTAACTTCCTAGAGCAATTCGTTGTCAAGGAAGATGGAGATTCACTACGAATTTTAAGTCAACTTAAGCTTGTTCAAGTAAATGTTAAAGTACTTGTTCCAAAGGATAAATTAGAAAAATTATCAGTACGTTTAATGAACGGTAACGTTACTTTACAAGATACGGATTTCGAGCAATTAAAAGTAAAAACATTAAACGGTGCGATTAAAGGCTCTAAGTTTAACTTTGGAAAGGCAGAAGTAGATTCGTCAAATGGTTCGATTGAATTAACAAATGTTCGTGGTAAAGATTTAGAGGCTGAAACATTGAATGGCCGTGTCTATTTAGATGGTGCATTGGATGAAGTTGCAGCAAAATCGGTTAATGGACATGTTGTTGTCACTACTTGCTCTACTAATTCAGCGAAAATCAAAGCACAAACAGTCGCAGGAGCTGTTGAATTGTATGTGCCACGTACACTATCGTTAAGCGGTAAAATTGTTACGAATTTTGGTAAAGTAGATGTTGGTATTCAAGACGTTTCCAAAATTGAATCACAGGATCAATTTTTATCAAAAGTAGTACGTTTTGATAAAGAAATAGAGAATGCTAATCGTTTATTTATTGAAGGTGAGTCTAAAACAGGTGCAGTTTTAGTACGCTATACAACGACTGACGAGCAGCATATTTAACTAATAAAAAGCATTCAGGCTAAGCATAACAGCATAGCTGAATGCTTTTTTGCTGTTTGAAAACATAAGAAAAGCAGAAATCGATTTTCCACTATTGGGCTCGATTTCTGCTTTCTTGTCTGTCGAGTTTATGTTAATTTTGTGGCAATGAAATAACGAAATAACAGGAACTACCACGGAATGAAATGAAACTGTAATAATAAAGGGAGAAATAGAGTGCTATAATAGAGAACGAAATACCTCTTACATGGTAAGAGATTTAGGTGGTTTAAATATGATAGAAATGAAGAATGTGACAAAGAAGTACTCAAATGGCGTTGTTGCGACAAATGGGATTTCTGTTAACATAAAGCAGGGTGAATTTGTCTATGTTGTAGGTCCAAGTGGCGCAGGTAAATCTACATTTATTAAATTAATGTACCGCGAGGAAAAAGCTACTTCTGGAGAAATCACTGTTAATGGCATAAATTTAGCAGAATTGAAAAATAAAAAGGTACCTTTTTTACGTCGTCAAATTGGTGTCGTTTTCCAAGACTTCAAACTGCTACCTCGTTTGAATGTATATGAAAATGTAGCGTTTGCACTAGAGGTAATTGAGGAAGACCCAATAGAAATTCGCCGTCGGGTAATGGAAGTTTTAGAGCTCGTGGGGCTAAAGCAAAAGGCAAGAATGTTCCCTAATGAGCTTTCAGGTGGCGAACAGCAGCGCGTTTCGATTGCACGATCTATTGTGAATGTGCCAAAGGTCGTTATTGCAGATGAGCCTACGGGAAATCTTGACCCTGAGACATCTTGGGACATTATGAATTTATTCGAAGAAATTAATGCAAGAGGTACAACTATTGTGATGGCAACCCATAACCGTGAAATCGTAAATACGATTCGTCGTCGAGTAATTGCAATTGAAGGCGGCATGATTGTCCGTGATGAGCACGGAGGTGAATACGGCTATGAAATTTAATACAGTAAAACGCCACTTCCGAGAAAGTGTAAAGTCTCTTGGTCGTAATAGCTGGATGACTATTGCCTCCGTTAGTGCAGTTACAGTGACATTAATATTAGTAGGCGTATTCGCGCTTATTATGATGAACTTAAATAAAGTAGCATCTGATTTAGAGAACGATGTTGAAATTAAAGTGTTAATTGATGAAACAGCAGATAAAACAGCTGAAAAAGCACTCATGGAAAAAATAAAGAAATTGCCTGATGTCGCAGAGATGACTTATTCGACAAAGGAAAATGAATTAACGAAATTAGTAAAAGATTTTGGGGACGATTTTAAACTATTTGAGCAAAGTAATCCATTACGTAATGTTATTTATGTGAAGGCTTCAAATCCTCAACAAACAGCTACTGTTGCAAAAAAAATTGATAAATTTGAGCATACATATGACGTTATGTATGGTGAAGGCAAAGTAGAAAAACTATTTAATTTCTTAAATATTAGCCGCAACGTAGGGATAGTACTTATTTGTGGATTATTATTTACAGCAATTTTCTTAATTTCTAATACGATTCGAATTACTATTATCGCACGTCGTGATGAAATAGAAATTATGAAACTTGTTGGAGCAACGAATTCGTTCGTGCGTATCCCATTTTTATTAGAAGGAATGTGGCTCGGAATTTTAGGTTCTATTATTCCGATTGCGGTCATCGCAACCCTTTACCACAATGTATATAAAATTATTGCGCCTCGATTAAAAGGCGAACTTGTTCAAGTACTTGATTTCTCACCTCTTGTGTACCAAGTAAGCGGTCTACTATTACTCATCGGTGTACTAATTGGTACTTGGGGAAGTTTCATGTCCGTACGTAAGTTTTTAAAAATCTAGCTTTCGTTAGGCTTCGCACTAGTTGTGTTAGCCGGAAGACAATCAATCAAAATTAATAGTCGAAAAGGAGTTCAACCGGTGAAAAGTATGGCGAAAAACTCATTGAAAACACTTACTGCAGCATCTGCACTATTTCTTTTTATCCAAACTCCATCAGCGTATGCAACTAGTTTATCGGATTTAAAAGATGAAAAAAAACAAATTGAATCAAAGAAAGATGGCTTAAATTCATCCATCAATAATAAAACAAATGCTATTTCTGAAAATGATAACAAGCAACAAAAATTATTAGATCAAATTAAAAAATTAAATGCTGAAATTGATAAAACTAACGGTACTATCAAAAATGTATGGGCAGAAATTCAAGCTACAAATAAAGAGATAAAAACTTTAGAAGATTCTATTGCAGAGCTTCTGCACAAAATTAAAGAGCGTGATTTATTGTTAGAGGATCGTGCTCGTGCCATTCAGGCAGGTGGTTCCGTTAGCTATTTAGATGTACTACTTAGTTCTAATAGTTTCATAGATTTTATCGACCGTTTCTCTGCTGTCAATGCATTACTTGAAGCGGATCGACAAATTATCCAGGATCAAAAAGAGGATAAGCAAAAATTAGAGGAACAAAAACAGACTTTAGAAGGAAAACGCCAAAAGCTCGAAGATAAAAAAGCTGAGCTCGATCGTTTAAAAGCATCATTGGATGGACAGAAAGCTGAGAAAAACAAAGTAATTGATCAATTAGAAAAAGAACAAGAAAAGCTGAAGTCAGAAAAGGTACTGCTTGAGAAAGAGTATTCTGAGGCTCTTGAGATTAGTGCGGAATTACAACAAAAAATCATTGATGAGCAAAATCGATTAGCGGAAATTGCTCGTCAACAAGAAGCGAAACGTAAGGCAGAAGCCGCTGCCGCAGCCAAGGCAGCTAATTCAAACAATAGTGGTGGTGGGTCAGGATCTGGATCTTCAATAGTCAATGCGCCACAATCGAATGGTACTTGGATTAAACCAACAAATGGTCGTTTAACATCGACTTATGGCTGGCGTGAATTTGGCGGTTCAGAGTTCCATTATGGGATCGATCTTGCAAATAGTATAGGTACGCCAGTATGGGCAGCAGCTGACGGTGTTGTTTCCTATGCTGCACCACTTAGCACGTATGGTAATTGTGTCATCATAACACATTCTATCAACGGTCAAATTTACACGACCGTATATGCACACTTAAACTCCTTTAACGTTAGTGTTGGCACAGAAGTATCCCAAGGGCAACAAATTGCTGCTATGGGTAACACAGGCCGTGTAACAGGGCCTCACTTGCACTTCGAAGTGCACATCGGTCCATGGAGAGGACAAGCAGTCGGAAGTGACAATCCATTAAAATATATTCCGATTTAACGTCTTTCAGCGAATGTCTTCCCCGCTATAGGTGGAAAGATGACTGGTCAACTAAAGCCTCCGGAAATATAGAAAGCTATACATTAGGAATCTTCTAATGTATAGCTTTTTTATATTTTCATTAAGTTACCGAAACATCATAGCGAATGTTCAAAATAACTTGCTAGTTAAGATTGAGCGGTGTCAATAAACTGAGGAGGATTTTCACATTGTGTGTTTAGAATAATAAAGATGAATAGAAACATCTAAATGGAGAATAGAACTAGCAAAGTAGTGGATAGAATTATCGAAATGATGGATAGAACTATGAAACTGTGGATAGAGCAGGCAAAAAGGTGGATAGAACCATAGAAAATGCGGATAGAACCGTCAAAAAAATGGATAGAACTATCGAAACTGTGGATAGGATAGGCAAAGTGGTGGATAGAACGTAAATAACGTTTTTGAAAATCGATATAATAAGCTCACTCAATTTTTGACGTAAAAAATATATTCATCTGTAGAACCTGAACTTTTTTAGCAGATGTATTATTTGGAAGCCTCTTTTCTAGTATGCCATCATATTATGTAATATTATTTATAGTGTGAATACCTAGTTGGGTATTTCGCTAGAACTGTTCATAAAAAGTCTATTCAGGAATATTTTTTGAACACGGTGTGAAATGACAGTTCATATAAAGATTATATGCTATGCTGTAGCTATCTGGAGGATTTATTAGATGAATAACACAGAATGGTTCTCTATTCGAGCGCTAACATTACCAGCAACAGCTGTTGCTCTACTTGTGGCTTTTTTCATTGTATGGCTAGTTTTACGGGTACAATTTTCTAAGAAATGGGCGGGGGTATATGGTGACGCGGTCTTTACCTTTATTGTCGTTTGGAAATTTAGCATAATTGTCACTGATTTTAAAGTTGTTATCGCTCAACCATTTTCGCTTCTTTATTTTAATGGTGGAACAATTGGTGTCTTATTAGGGGTAATGGCAGCGTCGTTACAGCTTTGGTGGAAGCGACAACAATTTCAGTTTGACGCAACTGGAGTCGCTGCCTGTAGTTGGGCAATCATTTTAACGCAATCGATTTATCAATGGCTTGTAGTGTTACTAAATGATAATCAAACCACTAGCGAAGTGATAACTTTATTTGTGCTAAGTACACTCACAGTCATCATATTATGGAAAATGACAGCTATCAACCGTGCTTTATTTTTATATACAAGTGGTTTTATGATTGTTGCTCTCTTTCAGCCTTATGGTTTATGGCAACCAGCAGTAGGTGTGAGCGTCATATTACTTATATTAGGTTTAGTGATTCAGCGTTTTGCTGGCACGCCTAAATGATACGGTTCAAAAATAAAGTTCTGAATTATTGGGAGGTAAGGAATGAAAAAAAATATTGGGCTACTTATCGTCGTATTATTAGTAGCTGTGATGATTGGTACATATGTTAAACAGCAAATTGATAAGGATCGTGAAATTGAAACAACTTCTCTTGGAAAAGAAATGGATGAACGAAAGATTGGTTTAAGCAATGGGGATACGCCACCGGATTTTACGTTAACAAGTTTAGATGGTAAAAATGTAACTTTGAGTGAGCTGCGTGGAAAAAAAGTTGTGTTAAACTTTTGGGCAACATGGTGCCCACCGTGTAAAGCAGAAATGCCACATATGCAAAATTATTATGAACAATATGCTAAAAAAGATAATGTAGAAATTATAGCTGTCAATTTAACAAGTGAAGAACGAGATGTTACAGCTGACGCAAAAATAGATTCTGTGATGACATTTAGAGATAGCTTTGATTTAACATTTCCTATTTTACTTGATCAAGACCCGAAAAACTCAATCGGCATTGCCTATCAAATATTGACGATTCCTACAACCTATTTTATTGATTCAAATGGATATATTCAACGTGCTATAAAAGGGCCGATGAATGTAGAAATGTTAAAAAAATATGTAGATGCATTAGACTAATCAAATCAAAGAATCTGCTCCTTTTCTTAAACGAAACGAAGCAGATTTTTTATTTGTTTATAAAGCGCCTACGATTCGTGATGGTTACCCGCGCTAGGGAGGTAAATACTCGCGATTACGATAGAATATCTGTGCTAGAAATCAAATACTCACGCTATGCAATAGAATACTCTTGACACAAAAATCATAGTATTCAACAAATTATTTTGAAGTTTAATCTTGTATGTTTGAAAAATAAACTTCATACAGTAGAAGAGACGGAGGAGGGAAGGTTTGCGCAAAATAATGGCTGGTGTCGGCGTACTTGCTAGTAGTCTATTGCTAGGTAGTGGAGTTTATTTTGACTGGTTTAATTTAGGGGATAAAAAGGAGCCGGTCGTTACAGAGGTTGATTCGATTAATGAAGCGTTGAATTTAATTGAGGAAAAATCTGTATACAGTACGAAAAAAGATGTTTTGGTGGAGGGGGCACTTCGTGGTATGGCCGATGCTATAAAGGACCCTTATAGCACCTATTATTCGAAGGAAGAGGCGGAACAGCACCGACAAATGTTAGCCGAGGAAAGAGTAGGCATAGGGATTGAGCTATCTGAAAATAACGGAAAATTTATTGTTGTATCTCCAGTCCGTTCGTCCCCGGCAGATAAGGCAGGAATGCGCTCTCTCGATGAAATTGTACAAGTTGATGGCGTTCGGGTAGATGGCAAAAAGATGAGTGAATTAATGCATTTAATTCAAGGGGAGAAGGGGACGAAAGTAACTATTGTCGTCTATCGTCCAAGTGAAGATAAACATATTAAAATGACGATGGAACGAGCTGCAATTTCTAATAAAACAGTAACGAGCGAAGTAGTGAACGTAGAAAATACTCCGCTTGGTTATGTGGAAATTTCACTTTTCGGTGAGAAAACAGCAAATGAGTGGGTTGCCGAAACGAGTAAATTGCTTCGAAAAGATATAAAAGGGTTAGTGATTGATGTGCGGGATAATCCAGGTGGTTATTTACATAGCGTCGCAGCCCTACTGAGCACAGTATTGGAGAAAGGCAAAGTGTTTGCCTATATGCAAAATGCTGAAGGTGCTATGGAACCGTTAAAAACGGAATCAAAAAGCTTTGATGAAAAGTATTTGCAGACAATGTACAAGATACCAATTGTAGTTTTACAGAATGCGGGCAGTGCATCTGCTAGTGAAGTACTTAGTGGCGCTTTAAAAAGCTGGGGACGTGCCTCCCTTGTTGGTGTCAAGAGTTTTGGAAAGGGAACAGTTCAGGAGTCTTGGTCGCTGAAAAATGGTGGCGAGCTTAAATTGTCCACAAATAAATGGCTGACGCCAAAGCGCGAATGGATTCATGGGCAAGGTATTGAGGCTAATTTAGTGGTTGAACCAAATGAATTATTCGCTTTTCAAATGCATCCATTATCAGGAAAATTTAAAGAGGGCGATATGAGTGAAGAAATTGCTTATACGCAAAATGCTTTGAAAAAACTAGGCTTTAAAATTGCTCGTTTAGACGGTTACTTGGATGAATCGACGGAGGAGGCGGTTAAACTTTATCGGGAGGATAAGAAATTGAAAAAGGCAGAAGATAATTATAATATGGACACTACCTTCTTTAACAGCTTAAACGAAACGTTGAAAAAATATAAAGAGGACCGTCAAAATGATTTACAGTTCCAAATGGCGACAAGCTTTTTACTGCACAATATTAAAGGAGAATAATAATATAAGAATGTAGATCGGTGAAAAGGATTTTTTTGCTTTTGAAGATAGTTGCGGAAGCGTGTAGCCCGTAGTAGCTTTAATATTTAATGATATTATATAGGAGCATATCAAAAGAGCATGTTTTGAAAAAAGTGATCAAAGCATGCTCTCATTTAAACTTTTTATAAGTTTCTATCCCTTTAATTGAACTAAACTGAATTTTAGATAACAATAAAACATCGGATTTACCTAGATTGTTAGTCTAATATTAAATTGTTTTTTTAATCCTATTAAATAGGTAATTTCTCAGGAGAATGAAAAACCACCGATTTTTTTAGAAAAAAGTGTTGACCTTTTTAAATTAAGAGTGTAATATTATACAAGTCGTTAAGACAACTACTGAAAAACAACTAAACTAGTTGTTGACAAAGAGTTTGCGACATGATACTATATAAAAGTTGCTGCTGAGAAAACGGCAACGAAATGAACCTTGAAAACTGAACAAGCAAAACGTAATCAATAAAGTTTTTACTAGCTAACCTTGAGTTAGTGAACGAAACAAAATTTTGGACATCAAACATGATGCCAGCAAAACAATTTGAGCTAATCAAATTTCTTTTTATGGAGAGTTTGATCCTGGCTCAGGACGAACGCTGGCGGCGTGCCTAAT
>Ga0209784_100372_pt1 | contig 21158 bp, 21 predicted proteins | sample AraplaCvi_mLB_r2_2_FD_184284 | JGI IMG/M metagenome (GOLD analysis project Ga0209784, IMG submission 184284) | Arabidopsis root microbial communities from North Carolina, USA - plate scrape CL_Cvi_mLB_r2 (SPAdes) (version 2) | ecosystem: Host-associated > Plants > Roots > Endosphere | place: USA...
GGCAAGCCAGCGTCGGCTGAAACCTCTGGCTTGGCCAATTTGAATAATGGCGCGTTCTTCAACGCTGAGTTCGTGATAAGACATAAGGCAACACCGTACTGGAAAGGTTAGGTGTTGCACTCAGTTTTCGCGGCCGCCCAGGTATCCGTGGCGCTGACTTTAAATCGATTAAAGACTGCTATCCAATGAATAAAATGCAAAATGTTTTGATTGTAGACGGCCACCCACTTATACGTGCCGCTGTCGTAATGATTCTAGAACAAGAACAGTTCAATGTCATTGGCGAAGCCAACAATGGCGCAGATGCGCTGCAACTCGTAAAAAGTTTACAGCCTGATTTAGTGGTGCTAGATATTGCTATTTCTAAACCTGATGGCCTTGAAGTCATTCGCCGCATCAGAAAGCTTGAACTGAGCGTGAAGATTCTCATTTTAACCTCTCTGCCTGCGGCGCTGTATGCCAATCGTTGCCACATGCTTGGGGCAGTCGGCTTTATTTCAAATCTTGACGAACCCACAGAACTACGCAAGGCTCTAGCAATCGTAATGTCTGGCTACACCGTTTTTCCAGTACTTGAAGCCGACTCGGTCAACCATAGTTTTCTTGACGCACCAGAAAGGCATCTAATTTCTCAACTTTCTGATCGCGAGCTGGTGATATTACGACAATTAGCGCAGGGTATGAGCAACCTAGAAATTGGTAAAGCGATGATACTTAGCAATAAGACTATTAGCGCTCATAAGAAACGAATAATGACCAAGTTAAAAGTCAGATCCCAAGTAGCTTTAGCAGAGCTTGCAAAACAGCACAACTTGCTCTAGAAAGTGTCGTCACAAGGCTCAAAAAATCCTAGATCATCTTGGCCCAGGATGACCTGGATGAGCGGGTGTTCATTTTTAGATGCAAGGTGAGGCACTTATCTTCGGCATCTGCGTGATTAAGTTTTAAAATGCTGCCGTCTTCGAGGTCTTTCCACACAAGGTGTGTTTGGTACTGGTCCATTTTCCACCCTGCCGTGTCTTCACGTCCTGTCTGGATTATTTGGGGATAGAGGTCAACTCTCAGACCCATTGCTTGCACGATATGCTTGAGCCGTTGGTAACACTGAAAAAACGCTGTATGAATGTGGTAATGATTTAAGGTCACGTTATGGAGATGGGTCTTCTCCTGCTCGGCTAGAAAAAATCGAGCTAGGCAGGTGCGATGATTACCGTCTGCGCCGACATAAAAGTTCAACCCGTCGACCGTGTTGTAATAGATCGATGGTTGCCTGAGAACAGGTTCAAGGTAGTAGGTGGGGTTGTCCAGCAAGGCCTGGAGATTTCTCTGCATACGCTTGCCACTCATCAAGAAACCCAGCCACGTTTCACCTTGATAGTCCCAGTGATCAGTTCCCACAACACGGTGGACGTTAACAGAGCCAGACTCGCACCAATAATGTGCGGACAAAAAAGCTTCTTGTTCTCGAGGGTAGGCAGTGTCCCATTTCAACAGTTTATCCTGAGCCCAGGCAGGTGGTTGGTCAAACTGCTTGCGTACAAATTCAAAGTTTAGATTGTCTTGTGTCTGATCGAAGGGGGGCATCGTTGGGTTAGACATAATTCGTGCCTCGATATATTAATAGCTGTCTTGTGAAGTTACCTGCGAAAGGGGGGGTTAGGTCAATATTGCAATAAGGACATATCTTTTAACTGCGAATCCAGGACGGCTTTTATCTCTTCGTAGCTGAAGGGGTATTGGTCCAGCTCCTGCATAACGGATTCCACAAAATAGGCTGGCACTATGAGTTCTTGATTTAGGCAATATGATGCCATTGAAGTGAGCATTTCACAGAGCTTATCCTGTTCGGCGATTCGTGTTTCGATATCTTTGCAGAGTTCAGGTGCGACCCTTTGGGCAAGCTCGCAAAGCAACTCGATTTTCAATATTGCATGCAGAATGAGATTTTTTCTGTAGCCGAGAGTAGGGGCTGGTTGTGGGAATTTCATGTTGGCCTGAACGATAGCAATGGATTCGATACAGCCATGCTGGGCTCTGTGCAATTTCAATTCAGCCTGAATTGAATTGTTCAAGCGGTTGGGATTTCTCTATCGGCGCCGTTTCACAAGCTGGCCGACAACTCGGCCCTGGCGTTGGCGGCTGCATCTGGCTCAATGAGGTCACTTGCCAACTGGCGCTTATCCAGCAGCATTTGCCAGAGCATCTGGTCGATGGTGTTTTCCACAAGTGGGATTTTCACCACCACCATGCGCAATTGCCCATTGCGGTAGGCCCTGTCCTCAGCCTGGTCCTGCAGTCCCGGCGTCCAGGGAAGGCCCAAGAACATGACATAGTTGGCCGCAGTGAGGTTGTTGCCGGTGCCGGCAGCGGAGGTAGTGGCGGCAAAGATGCGGGTTTCTGGATCACTTTGGAATTGATCGATCGCCTTCTGCCGTTTGCCCACAGAGTCACTGCCGACAACCGTGACGCACCCGTACTCAGCTTGCTTGCACCGAGTGCGAAGTGTTCCTACCGTATCCTTGAACTCACAGAACAAGATGACTTTGTCCTCCGCGTCCAGCTCGCACAGCAGATCCATGACAACCCGAACCTTCACCTGCTCAAGCAACTGACGCAGTGATCCCAACCTGGCGAGGCTAGGCCTGTCTTCGAGCCGAATCTGATCGTATTGCTTGCGCTCTTCAGCAGTGAGTTCGATGGGTAACGTTTGGCGCTGTTTGCCTTTGAGACCGGGCAAGACATCCTTGCGTCGACGAAGCATCCAATCGCCAATCGCGTCGCGAAGATTCATGCGGAAATCCTGACTGCCGGCGAACTGTTCGCAGAATTCTTTCAAGGGCAGTTTCCCAACGGGGTGGCCGGATAATCGTAGCAGCGTGTGCAGCTCAGATTCTCGGTTGAGGACTGGCGTACCCGTGAGCAGGTAGCGGTTGGGTATCTTGGCGGCAATGTCGAAGCCGTGACGTGTCCACGCGGCGGTCGGCTCTTTCAGGCGGTGCGCCTCGTCGATGATCATCACGTCAAAGTGTCCTGCATGCAGAACAAAATCGCCCAGGCGTTCGTAGTTGGTGATAATCCATTGCGAAGAGGGATCAAAGACTTGTTGGCCGATTGTGGCCTCGGGATACACCATCTGGATTTCGCGTTGCCAGTTGATGATCAACGTCGACAGGGTGATTACCAAGATGGGTCTATCAGCTGCTTGGATTGCAGCGGCAATGATTGCCTGGCGAGTTTTGCCAAGACCCATGTCATCCGCAAGCAAGGCGCTTGTGCGCTGTAGCAAGTGCCGGATGCCTGCCGGTTGATGGTCCAGTAAAGAATAACCAGCCAATGCCTGGTTAATCTGTTCGGTGGTGAACCCGGTGCGCTCGATTGAGGGCACCGCGGCCAGATACACATCGGTTGAGGTGCTGTCATCAACCGCTTTTGCTGCGCGCTCTTGTGGAGGTCCACCGAGACTGATGCGGGTGATTTCATCAGCTGGAACAACGGATCCGTCAGTCAGCAGCTCTTGCACGGTGTCGAGGATCTCGAACTGATCTTCCGACAGTCCAAGCTCCAGGATCAGGTTGCTTCGCACCACTTCGGCACCAGCGTCGATGCGCCAGGACTTGGAATGCCCGAGAAACACCCCGTGCATGCGCCTTGAAACGGCGAGCGCACCAGGATGGTAGTCACCTGACAGCAGGATCCCGCCCTGAACGAGTGGAGCTATCCGAAAGGTCAGCCCCCACGTGAATGCCTGCCGATCTGGGTCGTTTTGTGCGGCTGTGATTTTATGTGAAAACGTCTCCCAACTTTCATTGAAACGGTCCTCGGACAACTCCATCAAACGGTGGAAGAGAAAATCCAGGTCATCCAGCAACTTGCCTTTTGGTAAGCGCCAATAGCGATGTTGAGGATGCTCGGCGCGCCGAATATAGAAACCATTACGTTCGAGAAACAGCCGGTTCGCACCCTCAACGTATTGCAACAAGATGCCGAAGTCATAGCCGTCAAAAATGACTTTCTCGACCAAGTCCTGCCGGCGGTTCATCAGCCGTGGACGACTCATGTCTTGCTCAGGCGTTGGTTGATCCATTCCGCACAGGCCTGGGCATGCAGTTTTTTCCGGTTTCGATTTGTATAGCGCGACATGGATAGTGTTTGGTCGGGCCATTCCATGTTAATGGCGAGTTCACCCGATTTGATCTTTGCCCAAAACCATTGATAGGCCCGGTCAACCTTGGAGCCCGACTTAGGTGTGCGATTGCGGAGCCCTCTCAGTTGAATCGTCACCAGATGCTTGGGAGTCAATTTTGCTAACGGTTCTCTCCGGGCACTTTCATCCATTTGAATTTCAGCAGAGGCCAACGATTTCCCGTTTTCGCGAACCGAAAAAAGACGGCAGATGCCCCGATAAGCGCTGTAGTCATAACCATCAATGCAATGGCCCAGCGCTCGATGTTCTGCATCAAGATCGGCGGGGCACTTTAGCTCGATAATTTGCAGTCCATTTGGACTTACGATAGTTGTGCCGGTTGAATAAAGCAGCGGCTTCCAGGGCGTTAAAGAGTCTGTTTTTGTTTGTGGATCTACTGCATCTAAAGCCTCACGTATGTCTATCAACGCGAGGTGAAAGCCATTCACCAAGTTGGCGATCTGGTGATAGGTAGCAGTAGCAATGAAGCTTTTGAGTTTTTGCAGTGCTTCACGAGCATCGGGTCCGTCGCGCTCTTCAACGTTGTTAAAGAGCTCGTTCAGGTCTCGAAAGTCGTCGGCGATTTTGGACCAGCTGTCGTCCGACCAATCATTAGGACACCCTGACAGCAGCCTGTTCCAGTCCTGCATTTGATCCCGCAGTTGATACGGGATTTTATCCAGCAGGGCGAAGAAGGTCATCCAGTGCGCTTTTTTAAGAGGACGGCGATTGCCCAGTGAGGCTCCCAGTAGCAGTCGATGCCAGGGGCTTTCTGGCCCCTCACGGCTGATGTGGGTCAATGCACTGCCGGTATCGAATACCCGTTGTTGACCTAGGTAGCGCACTGCAGTGCGCGGCGCCTGTAGCAGCCAAGCCAGTGTGTCGGTAAGGGGGAGACCCGCGTCGGCTATGCGACCTATCAGGCACTCTTCAGCGGAAATCAAATAACCGTCCTCGCTCCAGTATGGGCGACACGCCTGAAGGTCATTCCATGGGCAGTTCATGTATACCTGTTGCTGCCCATCCCACGGCCACGGCCATTGATCTACCAGTACCAGAAGTGGAATCAGTACTGGCTGGGCTTTTAGGGCCTGGAGGCGGCGTTTTCGGTCACCTTGAGCCAGCCAGTTATAGAGCTTGGGTGAGGGGCATTGCGCTGAACGAATGGCGAATAAAAGCTCTTGGTCCAGGCACTGGCAAAACTGCTTCAGCGTGCTGCCAATCTGCGTCAGATAAAATCGGGTTCGAGGGTTGAAGTATCGATTGTTGCTCACCGTCCAATGGTAGCCTTTGCGATTAAAGCATCCGAGATCTTCAATCGATAGGGCTTTGGCCCTCTCTCCAGCCGATTTGCAGAAAGAGGTCAGTAGGGCGTCTGCATACCAGCGTTTTTCAAACCTGAGCAGTAGCTGCTGGGCCACCAGTGCGGTGGGCTTTTTCTTGTGCACGCGGTCCTTGCTGATGATTTTACAGGCCTTAACCTGATGACCATCGAAGTACTGGAGGTGATCGCCGATTCTGGCAAGGACCGGCCGAGTTTGATCATCTGTTGAGGGCAGTGCTACGCACCAGGTGCGAGTGTAGGCGGTCGAGTTCAGATATCGCGCGATAAAAGAGGTCAGTTGAGAGGGTGTTATCCGAAAGTATAAGGCCCAGGTTTGTGCGACTTCAATCTGGCGTTCAGAGAACCTCTTTAACTTTGGTTCAAGTCCAATGAGCTCTGATGCTGATTGTCTCTTTAGCGTTTTCACTCATGACCTCCTCTGCGATTCGCAGAGGAATGTCGGGTAAAGGAAAGTGACGTTCCAGTGTTAATGCATAACGCCCAGGGATGTGATTTACATCAAGGGCAAAAAGGCGCCGGATGACACATCCGGTGGTAAGGTCGGAGGTGCGAACCAACGTTACCTAGACCACCGGAGGCCCGGCATGAAACGTACTGGAAGCCATTGAGTACGCACTCATTCTCAAGTACTCGCTGCCAGGTCAGGTCCGGCAGTTAAGTCCTCGCGATAGGTGGCTACCACAGCATGAGGAACTGGCAGGTTTGAAGATGGCCGATGATGCGCGACAAGTGTGGTGGGGTCGGGAAGCAACAGAGCTAAACGCCAAGGATTCGCCAGAGGACGTATGGCGTGCTTATCCCCGGGGATTCCCAGTGTCATGAAGGGGTGTTCCTCGATCTCGTGATAGGACCAGTGGAAGGCAGCATGCAGTGTTTCTGTGGTCAGCAGGTGTTTAGACAGCTGTAGTAATGGCCGCCAGCGAGCCCTTCCGCCGAATTTCGAGTCATACCGCAGCACGTAATGCTGCGGCCGCTCTATTAACCCATGCTGTATTAAAATGGCGAGCAATTCATTGGAACTGAGCTGTCGTGGCAAAGGTTTCAGCATGATGCTTAGAGTGACACCGAGGTATACCTCATCGATCCAGACGTTGTCACCTACTGACCAGGCCGATGGCTCGGCCAGGGTTAAGCATTCGGCAATGACTTCGTTTAGGCGGCTTTCAAGAGATTCTCGAGTGACTTCAATAAACGGGCTCATATCCGCTTCCTTATATACGATGCAATATTGTCCAAGGCACGGTACGAGTCTTGGCATACACACTGTCAATTGAGCGCGTGTCGATAATCTATGGGAAATACAGGCTGTATCGGGATGCCAATATAAACGTCCGCTCCTCCCGTGAGGCAGCTTTACATCGGCGGTGGCACATAATCGTGACATGATCCGTCGCGCCCAGCCCTTGCCAAAACCACCGGCTGTTGAGTTGATGAAAAATGGTCAGATTGAAATTATCGCGCCTTTCGTTTACTCCATCACTACCGAAACGATTGGGCGCTAATTCACGCCCTGAACGCCTCAAACGCCTCGTGGTTTTTCGAAATTGGGTTTGCCCTTCAACGTGGGAAAACTGACTTTGCAGCCAGTCGACCTAAAGCCGGTGCAGCCCCAGAAGTCATAGCCTCCGTCCCCTTTCTTTTGCCGCCTGGCGAGAGGCTGATTGCACTTGGGGCAGCTGTAAGTGTCGCCGGTGTCGGCGGGCCGGAGAGGGGACGCCATGGGCACACTTGGCATTCCACGTTGCTGTGACAGTTCCTCTTCTAGGCGGCTGTGCAGACGTGCGACGACAGCTCCATAGGTGTCCTGGCCCTGGGCGATTTTGTCCAGGTCGCGCTCCAGCTCCCGCGTAAAGTCCAGCTCCACGAAGCTGAAGAACCCTTCGAGCTTGGCGATCGTTTCCTCCCCCAAAGAGGCCGGTATCAGCTTGCGGCTTTTTTCCTCGATCATTCCTTTGCTTGTGATGTTCTTCAAGATCGAGGCGAACGTACTGGGACGACCAATACCGCGGCGCTCCATTTCCTTGATCAGGCTGGCCTTGGTATAGCGTGATGGCGGCTGGGTTTTCTTCTTCAGCAGTTCGCCACTGTGAACTGCCAGAATTTGTTTCGGGGAAAGCGCAGGCACGGGGTTGTTCGCTTCTGCGTCCTCGTCCTCATCGGTATCGTCACCCTTGAGTAGCTTCAGCCATCCCGGATGGCAGAGTGTTTTGCCCGATGCAGTGAAGCGCAGCGCTTTGCCGCCAGGACCAACGGCGAGCAGCTTCGCAGTGCGCACGTCGTAGATGGCTGCCTCGAGCTGGCTGGCCAATGCCCGAACCCAGATCAGCTTGTACAGGGCCAGTTCTTCATTGTTTTCACCGGCGGATTTTTCGGACCAATATGTCGGTGTGATGGCAGGGTGGCCTTCCTGAGCGCCTTCGGCGGCTTTGAACGTGCGTCGTTCATCAACAACCTTCATTCCAAGGGCGTTGGCCACCGTTCGAATATCCACCATGGCTTCATCCGGAACATTGGGGTTGTCCGTCCGGTGATAAGTGATCACGCCTTGCTCGTACAAGCGCTGGGCCACCTGCATGGTTTTGTCCGGATCCCATTTCAAGGCGTTGCTAGCTGCTTGTTGAAGGGTCGACGAGATAAACGGTGCAGGCGGATGGCGCTCTGCCTTGCGATCGTCGCAGGACTCGACAACGACGTTGCGCGTGCCGGCTACGAGTTGAGCCAGGTTGGTATCCTGAACATAGGGGAAGTCCTTGCTTGCGAAATCCGGTACCGGTTGCCACTCGGCATACCAAGTGGTGCCCAGATTTACATCAGCAAAGAACAGACGCACGCCAAAGTGATTGATCACCTGAAAGTTGCGGATCTCGCGTTCGCGCAAAACCACCAGAAAAACGGCGGGTGATTGAACGCGGCCAGCAGAAGTAGGTTTGCCCATCAGGCGCCGCAACTCTTGGGTCACCAGGTAACCCACCAAGCGGTCAAGAACACGTCGGCATTCCTGTGAGGCGACCCTGTTTAGATCGATTTGTCGTGGATTGGCCAGTGCTTCTTCAACGCGCTTGAGAGTGATCTCGTTGAAGGTAATGCGTTTGTAGGTTTTGACTGCCAGTACCTGCTGGATGTGCCAGCTGATGCTTTCACCTTCACGGTCAGGGTCGGTTGCGAGGTAAATTTCGCTGGCCTGTTTCGCTGCTGCTTTGATGGTTTTGACGGCCCTGGCGCTCTTATCCAGGATCTCATACACCGGTGTGTAATTTTTGCGGACACCGGTGGTGATCATGCTGTCGTCCTGCCCTCTGGCCGGCAGGTCGCGTATGTGCCCACCACTGGCGACCACCTGCCAGTTTTCGCCTGGGCGTAGCTTCTTCATCATGGGCTGGAGCTTTTTCAGCTTACCGGGTGCCTCGATGATCAATAGTTTCATGGGGTGTCCCCTCTCGATTATGCAGAGAGGGACTTTCGCGTCAGCTCGGGTACGGCTTCAATGGGAAATGGTCAATGCGCAAGGAGGGCTTTTAGCGGTTTTTTCAATCGTGATCTGAACGTCACACCTGGTTGTAGCGTTTAGATACGCGTGTCCACCACTGGTCTGGAAGCTCAGGCACGCTGCCTTTTTGTTCGGCTACTTTAAGGCACTGAAGGACGGTCTCTACATCTAGCGAGAACGTGTGATGTTGGTCTCGCATCGCGAACACCAAACAGCCTTCGTAGCAGCCCTCTTGCGCAATAGTTGCCGTAGGCTCGTTCAGGTTGGCCCTGTTTTCCAAGATTTTTTCATGATCCATCGCTTACATCCTCATCATTGCTGTGCGAGAGCCAGGACAGTGCGGCACAACAGTGGACCGGTGCCATGGGAAAACAGCAGTCCCGTACTCCTGAATTTCCAAGTGCGCGATTTTTTCAATAATGAGAAATGGTCAAGGTGCAAGGGAAGGCATTGAGCTGCGATAGCTCTAGCGGTAGCTGCTGTTCCTGGGCAAAGCTGTCAACGCCACTGTAAAAATGCCCCCCTGGAGGGACTATGATTACACGCATATTGATGGTTCTTCTGGGCTTGGTGGTCTTCATGTGGTGGCTTCTTACTGGCCCGTTTCCAAACGGATTAACCGTTCTTGATAATGTTGCTCATCTTCTTTTTTCGCGCTGAAAGCTGTTCGAAACCATAAAAAATTGTCCAGGCTGTACTCGTGAAGAGGCAGAGGGTGAGGACAAGGTACGAGAGGAAGGCGAGCTGGGGAAGTAGCTTGGAATTATCGATTTGAATAATATCTTCAAGCTCGTTTCTCATCTGCATACCCGCAGTAAGGCCGGCGGCAATGAGTATTGAGTGTCCGATTAGGTAACTCCACAGGCTACCAGCGCTGATTGGTGGTGTTTGTGCCAGTCTTTGGCGTAAGAGCTTGGACGCGACCATAAGGCCCAGTCCCACTATGCTTGTGCCGCCCCAGATGGTCCAAAACAGTGGATGCTGGCGAATTTCAGGCATCAAAGTCGGTACTAGGGTCAACGCCATATACAAAGTCAGGGCATTGAGCAATCGCCGTTTAACTGAAGGATTGCGCTGCGCTGGGTTGGAGGAGGAATCCTGGGAGTTGGTAGTCACTTCAGTCTCCTGGGTCATGTTGGTTACAAAGCGGTAGGCAGGCACCGCTCCTACTCGACTGGCGAGGGATTACTGTCGAGGATTGAAGACATGAGGTTCAAGGAGAAATGGTCAATGCGCAGGGAAGGGCTTTTAGTGGCTAGAGGTCCAGCGATAGCTGCTGTTCCTGGGCAAAGCCCTTTAGCCACGATGCACGCATGGCGGGATGATGGTAAGGGCAGTCATACACCCGTAGCCCTTTCCGGGCGGCGTCAGCACCGGCGATATGCACGGCAGCATGGGGATTGTTGAATTGCCGCCTATCTGCTGGTTTCAAAGAAGTTCGAGATTGCGCCATTGGCTATCGGTCCCCGAAGAACAGATCTATCAGACAGTAATATCACGAATTAGCGCATTTTTTGCCTAAAAAACGGAAGTTTTGAACTTCTGTGCTTGAGATAGCCGAATGAAAGTATGATTCAACCTGAAAGTTAACGAATGGCGCGATTTTTTACCAATCAATTGGTCGGTTTATTTCTGTCAATTAGTTGCTGGCTCGTCCGTCCAGTTTGCAGTTCTGATCCACGCAATAAAGTCCTGAGTGGATTGTCCGCTTTGAACACGAAGTTGTTCCAACTTTCCGTACAGGTGTTCGGTCATTTCGTCGTCGTCCTCAAAGTCGACGCGGTATTCAGTATCTAAGCGGAATTCATCGAGCAAGGTGTTGAGAAATCGGCGGGCTTGCCAAGTATCAAGGTCTGTCTCTCCACGGCCCCCCATCAGAAACTCTCCCGTTCGCCACCCAACTGGAGCCCATGATGCTCGGTTTAGGTCCAGGGTGAGTCCGTAGTAGTCCGGAGCATTCACCTCGCTTTCATCAAAGTAAGCCCAGTAAACACGACCTAAAGCTGGGTGCTCTGCGCCAATGACAACGTACCCTGCTGGGTCCCTCAAAACTTCATCCATCGGCACGTCCTAATTTATAGTGGTTCCCTAATGAGGTTGGGGGAAACGATGAGCTGTTTCCCCCAGCACCGACAGCTACACGAATGGGCCGAAAATTAAGCCCATGTTTTCAGAATTGCGGAGGATCAGATTCTGGATAGTCATCAGGACCCGGGGCAGGCTGCGGCTGCGATTGTGGTCTGTTGGACTGTTGCGAGCTCTGGCTTTGTGACGGCGCCAGATTCACCATGGTGATGCGGTGAGGCAACATACCGATGCGGCTGGCCTGAATTTTCAAAGCTTCGAACTCCCCCTCGTCGTTCTTCCAGCGGTCCATAACGGCGCGCCCAGAAACAATCACGCGCATGCCTTTCTGGAACAGTTGCGAATAATGCTCGGCGTCCTTGTGCCACCACTCCACGTTCGCCCAGAACCCGCCACGATCCTCGTAGCCACCGTTACCGTCCGGGATCGAGTTGTCGAAGTAGACATTGATCCGCACGAGTCGTCGAGGGTCCTTGTTGCCGTTGGGGAATTCTTTGAATTCCGGATTAGTGCCGATGTTGCCTTCCCAGCCTTGTACGGGCGTGCCCATGGTGTATTCCTCAGTGTTTGGATGTGTAGGTGAAGGGATCACGGGTAGCGTGACTGGACACGTACCCGAGTAGGTCTCTGGCGTGTTGAGAGGTCTCGGCCAGCTTGCCGGCCATGTGATTCTTGAAGGCGTCGCTGGCCAGCTTTTCGACGCCGCTGTCGTACAGCGAGTTGAACAGCAGTTCGGCGTCATGGGCCGAGCGCAGCACTCCATAGAGCAGGTCTTTGGCGGTGGAGCTGCCGGCGACGCCTGGCAAAGTGATTGCGGCGGCGCCTTCACCGACAATTTGTCCTTGCAGGAAGCTGATGGCCTGTTTGACTTGATCGGGGGAGGCCTGGTCCAGTGACTCCACTGCGAGATAGTTCTGTACCACTTGTTCGGTACTCGGGCGAGGCGGGCGTCCGTGGGTGCGGTCGCGCATCAGCTCCAGTGTTTTCAATGCGAATTTGAGCAGGTGTTGATGGGCCAGGCTTTCGGGTTGTTCGATGAGTACCTGTTCCATCTTGTTGAAGGCATTGATGTAAGACTCCTTCCACTGGGCAGCCTCTTTGCCGGTGAACCCCATGCACAGGAAGGTGAAACCGTCGCGACTCATGCGGAAGAACGGCTCTGGTTTATTGTTCGCGCCAGGCCGTGAACACTCCGCAAAATTGCGGAGTGTGAATTCAGTGGAACATTCCAATGTGCGAATCCGCTTTAGCACATCGTCATGCCGCTTACGAAAATGCTTGGCCACATCCAGGCTGGTAGTAGTGGCTTTGCCGTCGAAGATTTCGACGCGGACCTCGGTGGAGGGTTTGGCAGTCGAGGTCGATAGGGGCTTACTGGCGGTGTTAGTCATAGCTCGTCTCCGTTAGTTGAGAGGTAAATCGGTGTTCCAACGTCTCCGCAAAATTAGGGAGACGATCTTATGGGGCTCGCAGTGCCGTTTGGTTGTTGAGCTGCTGCAGGCGAGCGGCATACACGGCCTCAGCCAGGCCCATTTTTTCCGCGCACTCGGCGGCCTGTTTGGTGATCGAGTGCAGCAAACTCATTTGCATGTTCAAGGTGATGCGCTGCAGCTCCATCACGTAAAGATCCTGCAGCATGGATTCCGGTGTTCTGGGTGAGCCCATCATTTCTGCCCAAACCCCTACGCCCATGCGCCGATCTGTCACCTGCTGCCATCTCAAAAACTGGGTACCGGCTTGGGTGTTCTGCTCAGTCAACCGCACTGGAACAAGGGTGAATGGATACCGGCGGGCCTGGCTCAGCACTTCCTGGGCAAGTGCTTTTAAATCCGATTCTTGAGCTCGGCAAAGGTCGGCAAATTGGGTCATCTCCCCCTTACCTTTAAAAGGCTTTAAAAGGCCTTTTAGTGAGGCAGCCTGTTGCAGTCGCTGAAAGGCTTCCTGTTGCAGTGGCCGGAAGGCGGTCTGTTGCAGCGACCCGTCATTGGAGGGAATCTGGTCCATGCTTTTTAGCCCTCAAGGGAGTCATCGAGATGATCATCCATCTCGATTTGCTGCTGACCGCGGATGATCGGTGGCGCGAAGTTCGAACGGCGGGTGCCTTCCAGGATGTCCTGTGGCAGTTCACCGTAACGCTCGTACATTTTGCGGGCTGCTTCAGCCTTGGCATTGTTTGCAGCGAAGTCGTCGCGGGCAGCGCCTGAGTACTTATAGATCTGGGCCAGGCCAAACAGTCTGCGCAGTACCGCTGCGCCTTCATCGATCCAGGTTTCCATATCGTGCCGCCCGACAAGGCCAACGTGCTGGGCCAGCAGAATGCGTCTGACAATTTCGTCGTAGTTGGTCAGCAGGTATACAGCCTGAAATCCCAGGGGATTGGAGATGTACAGCGGGAGGCTGACAGGCTGGATCGACAAGTTTTCGCTAATGCTGATGGCCGGCGGAAGAGAGGCCATGGCTGTGTCCAGGCGATCTTCGATGGTCTTTAGCGCTTCCTTGGAATCGTTGATCTTCTCTTCGAGGAGGATCATCCACCAGTCAGAGTAGGGATCATCCTGTTGGGCGCCACGAGACATTCGATTGACTACGGTGCAGAACCCTGACAGACCGATGATGCCGGCTTTGAGATCATTTTTAGGGCGCCCCATCCATATACGAGCGGCATGGTGAGTGTGAAGGGTGAGCTTCACATCGCTGCGCAGGGAACCGATGTTTAGCCGGAAGTTATCAGCCATGGTGCAGTGTTTCCTTGGGAAGAGGATTGACGTGCCCATGCTGCAATGTGGCTATAGGAGACGCAGCATTAAATGCGTAGCCCGATGGAAGGGGATTTGTTGAGGCTTCTATATACAGAGGAAGCCTGTACAGGCCGACTGCCTGGACCGCAACACTTACCTGGCTGTCGCCACTGATGCCGGATCCTGGCTGGGTGATGTGGGCCACATCACTTGCGTGGCTGTCGCCACCGATGCCGGATCCTAGTTGGGTGATGTGGGCCACATCACTTGCGTGGCTGCCGCCACCGATGCCGGATCATAGTTGGGTGATGTGGGCCACATCACTTGCGTGGCTGCCGCCACTGATGCCGGATCCTGGCTGGGTGATGTGGGCCACATCACTTGGGTGGCTGTCGCCACCGATGCCGGATCCTGGTTGGGTGATGTGGGCCACATCACTTACCTGGCTGTCGCCACCGATGCCGGATCCTGGCAAGGTGGTGCGGGCCGCACCACTTGCTGTGTTGGCACCACCGATATCGGATCCTGGCAAGGTGGTGCGGCCCGCACCACTTGCTGTATTGGCACCATCGATATCGGATTCTGGCAAGGTGTTGCAGGGCGCAACACTGAAGTGGCTGCCACCACTGATGTTGGACACTGCCGAGGTGGTGCGGGCCGCACCACTTGCTGTGTTGGCACCACCGATATCGGATCCTGGCAAGGTGGTGCGGCCCGCACCACTTGCTGTGTTGGCACCACCGATATCGGATCCTGGCAAGGTGGTGCGGGCCGCACCACTTGCTGTGTTAGCTCCACCGATATCGGATCCTGGCAAGGTGGTGCGGCCCGCACCACTTGCTGTATTGGCACCATCGATATCGGATCCTGGCAAGGTGGTGCGGGCCGCACCACTTGCTGTGTTAGCACCATCGATATCGGATCCTGGCAAGGTGGTGCGGGCCGCACCACTTGCTGTGTTGGCACCACCGATATCGGATCCTGGCAAGGTGGTGCGGGCCGCACCACTTGCTGTGTTAGCTCCACCGATATCTGATCCTGCGAAGGTGGTGCGGGCCGCACCACTTGCTGTGTTAGCTCCACCGATATCTGATCCTGCGAAGGTGGTGCGGCCCGCACCACTTGCTGTGTTGGCACCACCGATATCGGATCCTGGCAAGGTGGTGCGGGCCGCACCACTTGCTGTGTTAGCTCCACCGATATCTGATCCTGCGAAGGTGGTGCGGGCCGCACCACTTGCTGTGTTAGCTCCACCGATATCTGATCCTGCGAAGGTGGTGCGGCCCGCACCACTTGCTGTGTTGGCACCACCGATATCGGATCCTGGCAAGGTGTTGCAGGGCGCAACACTGAAGTGGCTGCCACCACTGATGTTGGACACTGCCGAGGTGGTGCGGGCCGCACCACTTGCTGTGTTGGCACCACCGATATCTGATCCTGCGAAGGTGGTGCGGGCCGCACCACTTGCTGTGTTGGCACCACCGATATCGGATCCTGGCAAGGTGGTGCGGGCCGCACCACTTGCTGTGTTGGCACCACCGATATCGGATCCTGGCAAGGTGGTGCGGGCCGCACCACTTGCTGTGTTAGCTCCACCGATATCTGATCCTGCGAAGGTGGTGCGGGCCGCACCACTTGCTGTGTTAGCTCCACCGATATCTGATCCTGCGAAGGTGGTGCGGCCCGCACCACTTGCTGTGTTGGCACCACCGATATCGGATCCTGGCAAGGTGTTGCAGGGCGCAACACTGAAGTGGCTGCCACCACTGATGTTGGACACTGCCGAGGTGGTGCGGGCCGCACCACTTGCTGTGTTAGCTCCACCGATATCTGATCCTGCGAAGGTGGTGCGGGCCGCACCACTTGCTGTGCTGGCACCATCGATATCGGATCCTGGCAAGGTGGTGCGGGCCGCACCACTTGCTGTGTTAGCACCATCGATATCGGATCCTGGCAAGGTGGTGCGGCCCGCACCACTTGCTGTGTCGCCGGTAAATATTCCTGTCACGGTCACGGTCGCTGCGCTGTGGGCTGCGTTACCTCGATGATATCGTTGTCCGCATAACATCACGGATGTGTATCCCGATTGGGCTTCAGCAGATGATACATTCCGCTGAGTGTGTGTTTTGCGGTTTGTATCGACTCAGGGCTAGGGAGCTGAGTTACCGTCTTCGTCGGCTGCTCTGCGCCCTCTGGCGGTGCTGAAGCGTCTTGACGCTCAGGGCTCGCTTTTGCCTTGTCGTCAGGGCTCCATTGGCTGTTGAAGTCGCCACGAACGGCCATGCCGACGAGCGTCATCAAGTAACCCAGAGGGTTACGGACCCCTCCTGAGTCACAGCGGTGGACCCATTGTTTGATGAGCGCCGGTTTCAACTCTGCTGGAACCTTTTGCAGCGCGATGACCGCGTTTTGTTTTTGCTCGATCGGTAGACGATGCAGTGCACCGAGTAAATCGGCAGCCATGTCGTTTGGTGTGGGCGGTACATGTACAGAGCTTTTACAAACATCTTTGTGTGTATCTGTATACGTACTATATGAGTTCGGATGCCGAACTAAGTCCGAACTCAGTGATTTACAACTGAGTTCGGCATCCGAACTCGGCTCAAAAGCGATTCGCTCTTCATCTTTTTTACTGAGTTCGGCATCCGAACTCAGTGGAGACTGAGCTATTTTTTGCTGAGTTCGGATTCCGAACTCAGGCGCTTTGAGAACGACTGGAGCCTGCGCTTTGCTCCAGGCCTGGCTATTCATTCGGGATTCGATGATGTCCAATCGGCTAGGTAAGCGTTGACCAACATCAGGATCAGCTGCGAATTCCTTCCAGGCTATTTCCGCGACTTCGCGAATCACCTTGCTCTGGTGCTGCATGGACTGCGCAAGTAGCTGCAAGTAGTCTTTGTCGAACTCTAGAGCTTCGGCCGGTGTGACCGGTTCGTCATGAAGCAAATAGACGTTGCCTTGCACTTGTCCACTCAGGTCATTGCGCACCCGTCGCCCCAGGCTAAGCCAACGGGTAAGCCGAAGGGTCACAAGTGCTTTGGATACAGTTTCACGCGAAGCCGGCCTGCCGGGTTGCATACCCAAATATGGCCGCAGTTGGTCATAGGTAGGGAACGCCGTAAGGCCGTCGTCATTGATCAGTAGGCGGAATACTTGCCAGGTGTTTCTTTCAAGCGGGGTTAAGCGATCATCCAGAAGCAATCGGCGAGGTACCGTCTCGTGTGGGTTCCCGCTGAATATAATTCCGGAGTAGTGTGCAGACCCTTCAATCCCCGGTGGCGCGGATTCTTTTTTCTGAAGCAAGTGAGCTTCAAGATGGCCCGAGGCCGAGTCTAAAAGCGTCGACAAGGGGAGCCGAGACAATCTCATAATACAGAGTCACCTTCCACCGATGCCGCTGCAGGCTGGTCAAGTCGTTGAGAAGACACAAGCTGAAGCCTCCTCGGGAGACCAGGGTTTGCAGGAGGGTAAAGCCCTTCCTTTATCCATGATTGGATGCGATGCCAGATGATAGCCAGGCTGAGATTTTCGTGGGTTTCATCTGGGTTAGTCTCCTGTGGCGCATTGAGTTCCTCGGCGACCAGCATGGCGATATCCAGCAACGCGAGACTGTCTCCTAGCTCAACCTGATGCTCTTGCATAAGGTGCGTCCATCGGTACCAAAGCTGAGCGTCCATCTCCTCACTGAATTCCCGCCAACGGCCACGACGTGCCGTCACGCCGATCATGAGGCGTTGAAGTGCCACATCCTGCGGAGACAGTCCGAAGAACTGTTGCAGCATTTGAGTGGTCGCGCCAAGTCGCAGCGCACGTTCAATCATGCGCACTTCTTCATCAGAACGCTGCGCGCCTGACAGTAGTTTTTTTACCATGTCCCCATCAATGGTGACGTTGCACCAAGACACGGGAGTGTTAAGCAACAAGCTCAGTACTGAGGGTTGTTGGAGCTGAGCCAATATCTCTGGCTCCAGGCCCATTTCGATGCAGCGCCGAAGTTGGCCATTACGCATGTGATGAAGCACCTGTGACAGGATGGCTTCATTTATTGGTGTCTTGGACATGACGGCTCCCCCTTGTAGAGTCCGTGTGTTAACTGGCTGAATTCGGACCGTTGTTGGCGACTGCCTGAATTTCCAGGTCAATCAAACGCCTCGCGAGACGAATAATGCGGAACAGCTTCACTAGAGCGCCGTCGCTGAGACGGCATTCACTTTCTGGGGGCTGATCTTTTGTGTGAGGCTGTCCCAGTAAGATCTGGCCCAGCCCGGCTGCGAATTCGAAGTCGGCCAACGCGTCGATTTGAAGCTCGGGTTGCTGCTGAATCATTTTCAGTACGATGGCCATCGAGCCGCTCAAAGACTGGAGCAGCGTCAAGGTATGTTGAGCTGTGGCAGTAATTTCGACTTCTGCTTCGGGGTGTCGGTAGCTAAACCCGACGCCACCATCGATATCGATAAATTGACCTGGGGCTTTGACCGAGCTGGCTATTTCGCGAGCAAGTTGAGCGATGTGCTGACGCAGGGTCGCGGTATCGTCTATTTCGCGTTCGATGTACCAAAGGTCAGAAATGGGGTTGAGTCCGCCAGCTTGAACAGGGATGGCCACCAAGGCATTGGAGGCGAAGTCGGGCAAGACTTCACCGTCAATCGCGGCGAGCTCCCGTTTCATTTTCTCGACTCTGGGAGAGGTGTTCACAGGACTCGCAACGTGTCCATCGATACGCGCTTGGCGCTCTTGCGGGCTCAATTGTTCGTGCGAGGGAGGGACCACAGGTGGTTGGCCCCCATGTTGAGCGTGAGCAACATTAGTGGTTGTTGTTCGCGTGACCTCTATATTAGAGGAAGATGGCTGTTGCTGCCGACTCTGACTGCCCGCAATTTCATTGTCTAAGGGATTAGGCTGAGGCAACTCTTCAAATTGAGCGGCTGCATACTGAGGCAACTCAAGTACCGGCGTTGACCGGCGCAGTTGGTCCTGGTTCTGGGTGATTTCAAGCAGTATTTTCTCGTAGCCGAGATTCAACGGCTTTTTGAGCTGAGCTATCAGTTCGTCCTGGAATCGCTGGAACAGAAACTCTTCGGCATCGCCCTCAAACTGGGACAATACATCTTGAAAGACTGTCTCAAATTCTAGAGTCGGCCCATTTTCTTGCGTTTGGTAATTACGCTCCCAGCACTGCAAGGCGCTCTTTCTCAATGAAAGAAGCTTCGAAACTCGGTCCACACCTAGTCCGGAATACAGCACCGTAGGAATTGCAGGAAGCAGGTAGCGGATAGTGTCCTGCATACGGCTTATGTGCGTATGAGAGATAGGGTAGCCATCTGCGCCCAGCCGCCGTGAAAGCTCGCGCAGTGAGATCGACTCCCCAGCCTCTTCCTCATACAAGGCCTTGGCTTTATCAACCCCTATAGCCCGCTCAATAAATAGAAGCTGGCCCTGCAGGTCGTTTTCAGCCAAGTGCCCGGTGAGCGAGATGATTTCGCCCCGAACTGCGTCCCAGGGACGGAATAGGCAGTGGAACTTGAAGAACTTCTCGTCGCCGGTCTCACGATACAGCTCGTTTAAAATCGCCAGGCGCGTGTTGCCGCCGTTGCGGATCCGGTACTTATCATCCCCAGGTTTACGGGTGACGGGAGGTGGCGTATCGAGGCCCCGATTTCGTATCGACTCTTTGATTTCATCGTACTTGGGGTTACGCGTCGTCCTTGGGTTTTCGTCATACGGCAGCGTTTCGTCGAGGGTCAACAGCATGGGGGTATCGACGATGGGGTCGCTCATTCGCGCTGCCACCGGCGACTTCGATTCAAACGCCGGCGACAGCAGCTTATCTTTCATGGTTTGGGCCAATGACGGTTTCATACTCTGGCTCCAGGCTGCTCATAGGCCAGGGCTGCCGCCAACAATTGGTCAATGATTTTGAGTGCTCGATCAAGAGCGGCCTCAAGTTCGACGGTGGTTTCCAAGCGATGAACGATTTCCGAATTCATTGAACGGGTGTTTTTGCGCGCCTGCAGCGCGATACGTTCGCGCATCCCATCGGGAAGGCGTACGACGAATTTTTCTTCAAGCTGACGTTTTGGTTGATCGCTCATAGCGTGCTCCGATGTCTGGGGGCTGGATTTGTGTTTAGCGATGTTTAACTGCTCACAGAGTTGAGCTATTGGACGGGATATTCTGGCGAGAGGGTGCCGGACGCATCCAATGGTAGAGTTGGCAGTTCCTAGCAAACCAACTGCAGATCCCTGGAGGTCCGGCATGAAAAAAGAAAGCAATCGACACGTTTTACTGTGGAAACGGATCAACCATAAGGAAAATGGAGGGTTTATTGATGCCGAGTCGCGTGCACAGTTGTTCGCAAGAGAAAAAAGTGTTTCGGTTGATCGGGCTTTATTACTGATCAACTCGCAAGATCGAGCGCGGGTATACCCTGAGTACTTTATGACTGTACTGGGGGATGCGCTCTCTACAGAAAAAGGCTGGAGTGTGAAGGGGCTGGATGCCATTGTTTATGCTCTCACTGATCGCTACGGCTGGAAGCCGGAAGAAGTAAGAAGGATGGGGTTTCGTGATCAATGGTTAGCACTACCTGATCAAGCAAAACAGGTTCCTCTAGATCAATCAGCTCTCCAGGCTTGGCAGCAGGCTTACGAATCACCGATAGACGAACCGGGAGAGGCTGCATGGACGATCCATGATGTTTCAGCCAGTGGCTGATCAAATAATCAAGATCGTCTAAGCGCATTGTTTGAGCCGGACGTGTTTTCGCGTCTGGCCAAATCTGTTCAATATCAATTTCCAGCAGTGTTTGTAGCGTACTAGGGGAAATGGCCGGTACGCAGGCTTTAAATGACTGGGACGGCACTGAAATGTTTGCAGTGCGTAACGCTTCGACCCAATCAAATGCCAGTTGCGTTTTTTGTTGGGGTGGAAGGTTTAAAAGCGCCGAGAGTGCTTGAGTGAACGGCGAGTAAAATTCACTGGCGTAAATAAACACACTTACATCAGTGATCCACATTGCGTGTTTAAGGATGGTTGGATTAGTCGCCCACTCTTGAATAACATTCTGCAGCGCTTGGCGCAGTAGTTCGTTATTGATGACGGTGCGAGCAATCCAATAGGGAGCTATTGTCAAATCTGGTGTATGAGTCGGTCAGGCGGCATTCCTATCTGACTCATCCAGCACCTGTGCTCCGTCCTTGAATTTCACGTTGTTTACCACCAACGTCAGCAGCGCAAATCCCTTGAGCCGTTTCCACTTCTTCTGTGCCGTCCCAAGCAGCTTGTAAACCATCGCTAGCGTGGTCTCCCGAGAACCACAGT